>Ga0154682_105_pt1 | contig 49952 bp, 53 predicted proteins | sample Rifle2008BG13ft_FD_116111 | JGI IMG/M metagenome (GOLD analysis project Ga0154682, IMG submission 116111) | Omnitrophica WOR_2 bacterium RBG_13_41_10
CCTGAGTTTAGTGCGCAAGACTTTAAGTCCTGCATCAAATATATGGAATCTATTGAACGGGAGTCCACCCGTTGTAAAGGAATAGTGGAGAGCTTACTAAAGTTTTCCAGAAGGCCGATTTCCCCGCAACCAGAATTGATAGATCTAGCTTTGGCTATTAACGAGACCTTGACCATCATCAGTCATCAGCTAAAGCTAAAGAATATCACCTTGACCACCGATATTCCAGAGGGCCTGGGCAAGGTGCTTGGGATTACTAACCAGCTCCAACAGGTCTTTACCAACCTCATCCTCAATGCCCAACAGGCCATGCCTGAGGGAGGCCAGCTAAAAATTGCTGCTCGGAATATTCTGGGTGAGAATAAGGTAGAGATAGAGTTTAAGGACAAGGGTTGCGGCATCTCCGAAGAAAACCTCAAGCATATCTTTGAGCCTTTCTTTACCACTAAACAAAAAGATAAAGGCACTGGCCTGGGTCTCGCCGTAAGTTACCAGATCATCCAGGAACACAAAGGCACCATAGAGATCAAGAGTGAAGTAGGCAAAGGCACGACGATAAGAGTTATTTTACCTCTAGCCGAGAAAGAGCACACAGTTACTTAATTATATAGCTTTTAAGAACTAATAATAAGTAAGGTGTTGATATTTAGGGTGTGAAGTTATATAATTACAGCCATAGATAGATATCAAAAAAGGTTTTATAAAAAGGAGGAATATTTATGCATCCTGGAGTTAATATTTTAGTAGTGGATGACGAAGAGATCATGCGCAATCTCTTTACCGACATCCTGCATGATGAGGGCCATCAGGTAACTACTGTTTGTAATGGAAAAGAAGCACAACCAAAGGTGCAAAATTCATTCTTTGATATTGCCTTTGTAGATGTGCATATGCCGGTAATGGATGGAATAAAAACATTGAAGATGCTCAGAGAAGCCAGCCCCGACACTAATATAGTAATGATGGATAGCCTGCCTCAGTATGCCCTTGATGAATTCATAAAAGAAGGGGCAGTGAGCTGTATCCATAAGCCCTTTAATATAACGGAAGTCAGGGCAGTGGTAAGTAAGATTATCAAAAAAGGAAAACCCGATGGCCAATGAAAATGTCTTGGTTATCGACGATGAATTAGTACTCTGCGAACTCCTCAATGATTTATTAAAAGATAGAGGCTATAGCGTGAAATATGCCTTATCAGGAAGAAACGGCATTAATACCTTTAAGGGGGGCGGTTTTGATCTGGTGATGCTGGATTTAAAGATGCCTGATATGGATGGCATAAACGTGCTAGAAGAGATTAAAGGGTTTGATCCGGATAGCGCGGTGATTATTATGACCGGGTACCCCTCTTTTGAGACTGTCCGGGCGGCATTAAGAGGGGGGGCCTATGATTATGTTACCAAGCCCTTTAATATAGAAGAGATATCTTTTGTGATAAAAAGGGCAGTTGACTTTAGGAATCTTTCTCTTACTAACAAGAGCTTAATGAAAGAGCTGGAAGAGCAGAATAATAAACTGGAAGAGATGGTAAAAGAAAGAACAAGAGAGCTGATCCTGCTTTATAGAATAGGCAAAGACATGTCCTCTAGCCTGAAGCTAGATGAGGTATTAGAGATTGTTGTAGATAATATGAGTAAAATCATGGATTCGGAAATATGTTCTATCCTCTTATTAGACAAGAATACTGAAGAATTATCAATTGGATATGCTCAGGGATTAGAAGAGAATATTGTTCGCCAGACAAGAATGAGAAAGGGAGATCCGATCTCAGGGTGGGTGGTGGAACACGGCGAACCGCTTTTAGTAGATGATATTGAGACCGACCCTAGATTTATGAAAAAGAATCAAGAGAAATATTATACCAAATCTTTAATCAGCGTACCTTTATTAGTTAAGGATGAGGTTATCGGAGTAATCAATATTAACAATAAGAGGACAAAGACGCCTTTTACTAAAGATGATTTGAGATTCGCAAAAGGGGTAGCTACTGAAGCTGCCATTGCCATAGAAAATGCCCGGTTATTTACTTCACTTGAAGATAGCTACATGCGTACGGTTCTAGCTTTGACTTCGGCTATCGATGCCAAAGATCATTATACCAAGAGTCATTCCGAACATGTTTCTAAATATGCGGTAGGTACGGCTATGGAGCTTGGACTTTCGGATAAGCAAATAGAAGATATTAAAGAAGCCTGCCGTTTGCATGACTTAGGTAAAATAGGGGTACCCGATGATATCCTGACTAAAACGGATAAACTAACAGCCAACGAGTGGGACCAGATCAAATTGCATTCCTTAAAGAGTGCAGAGATATTAAGGCCGCTGATTTTTTTAGGCGACGTTATTGATATAGTTGAGCAGCATCATGAGCGCTACGATGGAGCCGGTTATCCGCACGGACTTAGAGGAGAACAGATACATATGGGTGCCAGAATTTTGGCGGTCTGCGATTCCTTTGATGCCATGACCACAGATAGGCCTTATCGTAAAGCCCTTTCTCAAGATGAGGCCGTGGCCGAAATTAAGAAATGCAGCGGTAGTCAATTTGATCCTAAGGTGGTAGAGGCCTTTTTGCGACTATTAGAAAAAAACCCGGAGATTGCAAAAAATTAAAATGAGATTTTATTTTAAGGAGGCAGACAATGGATGAAATATTGGAGATTTTAGAAAAAGATGCGCGGATTACCCCGGAAGAAATCGCCAAGATGCTAAAAGAACCGGCCCAAAAGATTAAAGAGACAATAAAAAAGTATGAAAAAGAAGGAGTGATATTAAAATATAAGACGGTCCTGAATAAGCAATTATTTAAAGACGAGGATACTAGCGTCAGGGCCTTAATCGAGGTCAATATTACCCCGCAAAAAGACGTGGGTTTTGACAAAATTGCCGAACGCATCTATTCGTTTGCGGAAGTCACCAGCTGCTATCTTATTTCAGGGACATATGATCTTTTGGTGGTAATAGAAGGCAAAAACATCCATGCGGTTTCTAATTTCGTAGCGGAAAAACTTTCTTGCCTGGAAAATGTGCGAGGTACGGTAACGCATTTTTTACTAAAAAAATACAAAGAAGACGGAGTAGTTTTAAAACATAAGGAAGAAAATAAAAGGATAGCAATATCGTACTAAATGAAAAATATTATTTCTAAAAAAGTTCAAGAGATGCAGCCATCCGGCATCCGGGCATTTTTTGACCTGGTGCTAGGGATGAAGGAGGTTATCTCTTTAGGAGTAGGAGAGCCGGATTTTGTTACCCCTTGGCAGATCCGCGAGGCAGGGATATCTTCTTTGGAGGAGGGATTTACTTCTTATACCTCTAATAAAGGCCTTTATAAATTAAGGTTAACTATCAGTAACTATTTAAAGAATAGGTACGGCTTAGAATATTGCCCAGATGAAGAAATTCTCATTACCGTCGGAGTAAGTGAAGGCCTGGATTTAACCTTAAGGGCAATTGTGGAACCCGGCGATAAAATTATTGTGCCGCAACCTAGTTACGTCTCTTACGGCCCGGTAGCAGAATTAGCAGGGGCAGAGGTTACCTATATTGATACGCAAAAAACCAACTTTAAGCTCACACCCGGCCTATTAGAAAAACATATTGATAAGAAGACCAAGGCCATCATTTTAAATTATCCCAATAACCCTACCGGAGTCTCTTATAATAAAAAAGAACTAAGCCAAATCCACAAAGTTCTATTAAAACATAATGTGCTTTGTATTTCTGATGAGGTATATGGAGATTTGACTTATGATTTTTCGCACATCCCTTTTCCTACGTTTCCTAAGGCAAAAGAGAATACTATGTATCTGAACGGATTCTCCAAGGCTTATGCTATGACTGGTTGGCGCGTAGGCTACGCTTGCGGCCCCAAAGAAATAATCGCAGCCATGACGAAAATACATCAGTACACTATTATGTGCGTTTCTATCACCAGTCAAATGGCAGCATGCGAAGCACTGCATTCAGGTAAGAGGTCCTTAGAAGAGATGAAACGCGAATATCGTAGGCGTAGGGAATTCGTAGTAGACAGATTTGGTGAAATAGGCTTAGAATGTAGAAAACCGCAGGGTGCTTTTTATGCTTTCGTTTGCATAAAAAATAGCGGCCTTAAGGCATTAGAGTTTGCCCGGAAACTGCTCAAAGAAGAAAATGTCGCGGTTGTTCCGGGGACTGCTTTTGGCAGTCAATTCGACGATTATATCCGCGTATCTTATGCCTCCAGCTACGATAACTTAAAAGAGGCATTGGCAAGAATAGAAAAATTTGTAAAGAAAATCAAAAGATAGGAGTTAAAGGCATGAAGCCAAAAACCAATAGTGATGTTATGAAGTTAGTAAAAGAGAAAAAAGTAAGGTATATCAGGTTGTGGTTTACCGACGTATTGGGGTTCTTAAAAGGGTTTACCATAACTGTAAATGAACTGCCGCGCGCTTTAGGCGACGGCATGGGTTTTGACGGCTCTTCTATTGAAGGCTTTGCGCGCATAGAAGAATCTGATATGATTGCCCGGCCTGATATAAGCACCTTTAAAATACTACCTTGGGAATCTAAAGAGCAGCCGGTAGCGCGCATGTTTTGCGATATTTATACCCCTGGCGGCAGGCCTTTTCCAGGGGACCCCCGCTATATTTTAAAAAAGAATTTAGGGCGCGCTAAAAAAATGGGATATACCTATTATGTGGGCCCGGAATTAGAATATTTTTATTTTAATAACCCCAAGAATGCCATTATTCTGGATAAGGGAGGGTATTTTGATTTAACCCCTTTAGATCTTGCCCAGAGTGTGCGCAATGAAACCGTCAATGCCCTGGAAGATTTAGGCATTATCGTAGAATACAGCCATCACGAAGTAGCCTCCAGCCAGCATGAAATTGATTTAAGGTATTCCGAGGCCTTATCTATGGCAGACAATGTGATGACTTATAGATTAGTGGCCAAGGAGATTGCGCAGGCAAAGGGCTTACACGCTTCCTTTATGCCTAAGCCGGTTTATGGGATTAATGGTTCGGGTATGCACACACACCAATCGTTATTTAAAGGTTCAGCCAACGCCTTTTTCGATAAAAAAGAAAAATACCATCTTTCCAAGATTGCCAAGCATTTTATCGCCGGCCTGTTAAAACATTCTCCGGAGATAGCCTCGGTGACTAACCAATGGGTTAATTCTTATAAGCGCTTGGTGCCGGGTTATGAAGCGCCGGTATATATCTGTTGGGCGCAGATGAACCGCTCGGCATTAATAAGAGTACCGATGTATAAGCCGGGAAAAGAAAAAGCCACGCGCATGGAGTATCGTTCACCTGATCCGGCTTGTAATCCGTACCTGGCATTCTCCGTCATGCTTGCAGCAGGCCTGGAAGGAATGGAAAAGAAATATTCGCTTCCTGACCCGGCAAACGATAATATTTATCATATGAGCGAGGAACAGAGAGAGCGTGCCAAAATAAAATCCCTACCAGAAGACTTATTGGAGGCAATTAAATTAACGGAGAAATCCGAGCTTGTGAAGAAGACGCTAGGGGAAGAGCTGTTTAATTTCTTTATCCGTAATAAAAAAATGGAGTGGGATGAATACAAGGCACAGGTGACCCAATACGAAATAGACAAGTACCTGCCGATATTATAAATGGCCAAAAGAAAAAATAAAAAAAGTTATCAGATTTATTTAAAACAGATTGAAGCAATTTCTAAGGTAGCTAATCTGATTACTTCAGGTTTATATTTAGAGGAGCTTTTACGCCTTGTGGTCCAGGTTACTGCAGAAACTATGAATTCAAAAATCAGTTCCCTTATGCTGCTTGATCCTGACACCAAAGAACTGGTAATTAAAGCAACGCAGTCGGTTTCAGAAAGCTACAACAAGAAACCCAATCTAAAGTTAGGCGAAGGCATAGCCGGGTTAGTGGCAAAAGATAATAAAACCATATGCGTTCTAGATATCCGGGAAGATAGCCGTTATCTAAACAGAGAGGTCGCTAAAAAAGAAAATTTATGTTCTTTAGCCAGCGTGCCTCTGGCGGTAAAGGCCAGAGTAATCGGAGTACTAAACTGTTATACATCTAAGAAACATAAATTTACTAAACCGGAATTAGATGTCTTAACTGCTTTAGCTAATCAGGCAGCAGTAGCTATTGAAAATGCAGAATTAAACTTAAGGGCGCTTAGTGCTGAAGAAGCATTGACGACCCGTAAACTTATTGAACGGGCAAAGGAGATACTTTCTCAGGAAGCGAATATTTTACCATCCGAGGCTTATCGGCTGATTCAGAAACAAAGCATGGACAGCCGTAAATCTATGCGTGAAATTGCCGAGGCCATAATTCTAGCTAAGGATATAAAATTAAAGAATAAGACATAAGGAGGAAGGCATGCGCGAACACCTAGGTTTTTTAAGAACTTCCAGTATGGTAGTCAAGATTGCGGCTTGGGTTTTTTTATTTTTTGGCATAACCGGAGGCATCGCCATTATGTTAGGGCGGGTCCCCGGCACCCCGCCCATTAGGGGATTAATAGGTTTAGGGTTATATGCATTTGCTTTCTTTTTCTTTTATCTGATTGCCAAGATCGCGGATTTGTTGATTAAGATAATCAATGAGATAAAAAAAGAATAAGCGCAAAGATTTCTTGACAAAATAAGGTTTCATGTTAATATCTTACTAATTTAGATAAAGGACGAAGGCGTCCACAAATCAAAGTGGGCGCTTTTTATTTTTTTTAAAGACCTGTGCCTATTTAATAGGCAATTAATGTATAGTTCATAATCATTAAGGAGGAATTAACAATGGCAAAGAGAATCGAAGAATTTATGGCCAAGGTAATCGAGAAAAATCCAGGTGAAGTGGAGTTTCATCAGGCAGTACAAGAAGTGGTAGACTCGTTAGAGTCTTTCCTGGAAAAAAATCCCCGTTATCAGCAAGTCAAGATTTTAGAAAGAATAGTGGAGCCGGAGAGGGTGATTATGTTTAGGGCGCCTTGGCTGGATGATCAGGGAGAGATTCAGGTGAACCGCGGCTACCGCATAGAAATGAATAGCGCCATAGGGCCTTATAAAGGGGGCCTGCGTTTTCATCCCAGCGTAAACTTAGGGATATTAAAATTCCTGGCCTTTGAGCAGGTATTTAAAAACAGCCTGACAACGCTTCCTATGGGGGGCGGTAAGGGTGGCTCTGATTTTGACCCTAAAGGAAAATCAGATAACGAGGTAATGAGATTTTGCCAGAGTTTTATGACCGAGCTATTCAGGCACATCGGCCCGGATACTGATGTTCCTGCTGGTGACATAGGAGTAGGCGGAAGGGAAATTGGTTACCTGTTTGGCCAATACAAAAGGTTACGTAATGAATTCACCGGTGTACTTACCGGTAAAGGCCTGAATTGGGGCGGGAGTTTAATCAGGCCCGAAGCCACAGGTTATGGTTGCGTATATTTTGTAGAAGAGATGTTGAAGACCAGGGGCCAATCCTTAAAAGGAAAAGTTTGCGCGGTATCCGGTTCGGGCAACGTAGCCCAGTATACCGTAGAGAAACTTTTACAATTGGGGGCTAAGGTAGTTACTGTATCCGACTCCAATGGTTTCATATACGACGAAGGAGGCATTGATCAAAAAGAGCTACGTTGTGTTATGGAGCTTAAAAACGTAAAGCGGGGCCGGATTAAAGACTGCGCTAAGGAATTTAATTGCAAGTATTTTGAAAATAAAAAACCTTGGGGCATAAAATGCGATATTGCTTTTCCTTCTGCTACCCAAAACGAAATAGATGAAGATGATGCCAAGGCTTTGGTAAAAGGCGGCTGTATCGTTGTAGGCGAAGGCGCTAATATGCCTACCACCCCTGAAGGGGTAAGGGTGTTTAAGAAAGCAAAGATTTTATATGCCCCTGGTAAAGCTGCCAATGCCGGAGGGGTTGCTACTTCCGGTTTAGAGATGACTCAGAATAGTGTCCGTCTATCTTGGTCCCGGGAAGAAGTAGATAAAAAACTCCGTGAGATAATGATCGCTATTCACCAACAGTGCCTCAAATACGGCAAAGAAGGCGATTATATAGATTATGTGAAAGGAGCCAATATCGCCGGATTTGTCAAAGTGGCAGATGCCATGATAGAGCAGGGGTTAGTTTAATTGAATTTGCAAATCTCAAACTATATATTATAATAATATACATAGTGGTTAAGAAGACATGAAAAGAATAGGTTTTGATAATGAAAAATATTTAAAAGAACAGACTGCCGCTATTTTAGACAGGGTAAAAAAATTCAATAATAAACTGTACCTGGAGTTCGGCGGAAAGCTCTGTTTTGATTATCATGCCGCCAGGGTCCTGCCGGGGTATGACCCCAATGTAAAGATAAGATTGCTGCAGCAGTTAAAGGATAAAATAGATATAGTCCTGTGTATTTATGCCGGCGATATTGAAAAGGGCAGGGTACGCGGAGATTTTGGCATAACTTACGACGCCGCAACCTTAAAGTTGATTGATGATTTAAGAAAATGGGGCTTGGATATAAGGGCAGTCGTGATTACGCGTTTTAATAACCAGTCAGCGGCAGTTATTTTTAAAAATAAATTAGAACGGCGTAGCGTAAAGGTATGCCTGCATTATCCTATTGAAGGTTACCCCACAAGTATAGATTTCGCAGTAAGCGAAAAAGGTTTTGGTAAAAATGAATATATAGAAACCAAAAATCCCATTGTGGTGGTTACAGCACCCGGGCCGGGTAGCGGAAAATTAGCCGCTTGTCTTTCACAATTGTACCAAGAGCATAGACGGAGAATAAATGCCGGCTATGCTAAATTTGAGACTTTTCCTATCTGGAACCTACCCTTAAAACATCCAATAAATATTGCTTATGAAGCAGCTACTGCAGATATTCAGGATTTTAATTTAGTGGACCCATTTCATCTCAATCAATATAATAAAACAGCCATAAACTATAACCGCGACGTGGAAAGTTTTCCTATACTAAGGTTAATCTTAAATAAGATATTTGATAAGGGCTCTATCCTACCGATGTATAATTCTCCTACTGATATGGGTGTTAACCGTGCAGGTTTTGGCATTGTAGACGATAAAATAGTACAGGAAGCAGCAAGGCAGGAATTAATCCGCCGCTATTTTAGGTATAATACCGAATATGTGTTAGGGATAGAAAGGAAAGAAACCGTAGAGAAAGTAGAACTTTTGATGGAAGAGCTGGGGGTTAAGATTTCCGATAGGATCACGGTAGAGGTAGCCAGAAAAACAGCACAAGACGCAGAAGCCAAGGGTAAAGGTAACGCCGGAATATATTGCGGAGCAGCAATTCAGCTAAATGACGACCATATGATTACAGGCAAAAATTCTAAACTGATGCATGCGGCCTCAAGCGTAGTCTTAAATGCCATCAAGACCTTAGCCAATATTCCCGATGAGATTTTATTGCTTTCCCCTCACATTATAAATCAGATTGCCAAACTGAAAGAAGGGATCCTCAATGCAGAATCCGAGAGCCTGGATTTAGAAGAGACTCTCATTGCTCTGTCTATCAGCGCTACCACTAATCATACCGCTGAGCTTGCCATGAATAGACTTGTAGAATTAAGGTCCTGTGAAATGCATATGACGCATATCCCCACTCCGGGAGATGAGGTAGGCCTGAAGAGATTAGGAGTGAATCTTACTACCGATGGGAAATTCTCCTCCCGCAACCTCTTTGTAACCTAAATCTGTTTATGTCAATAAGTATAAAATTTTTAGGCGGGACAAGGACTGTTACCGGCTCCAGCCACCTCGTTTTGACCGATAAATCGGAAGTTTTAATAGATGCGGGGTTGTTTCAGGGGCATCGTGATGCCTTTTACGAGGTTAATACTACTTTCAATTTTAACCCTCACACCATAGATGCGCTTATTTTATCTCATGCCCATATTGACCATTGCGGGAATATACCTACCTTGGTTAAAAGGGGCCTACGCTGTAAAATCTATACTACTTCGGCAACACGCGATTTATCAAAATTAATGCTGATGGATTCAGGAAAAATTCAGGAAGAAGATATAAGGTATATCAATAAGATCAATAAGAAATTAGATTTGCCTTTAAGAAAACCCCTTTATACTGCAAAAGATGCAATCAAAGCTGCTAAAAGGTTTCGCGCTATTTCTTACGGCCAGAAATTCTGTGTCACCAAAGATATATTCGTTACCCTATATGATGCAGGCCATATTTTGGGGTCCGCGATTATAGTTTTGGATATAAAACAAAAAGATAATGATATACGCTTAGGATATGCCGTGGATTTAGGCAGAAAGAGCCTGCCCATCATTAAAGATCCGGTGGCACCTAAGGAGTTAGATTATTTAATTTTAGAGACTACCTACGCAGGGAGATTCCATCCGTCCATTGAAGAGGCCAAAGGAAAACTTAAAGAGGCGATCAATCGCACGGTTGGGCGTAATGGCAAGATTCTGATACCCGCCTTTAGCTTGGAGCGTACGCAGGAGGTGCTTTATTTTTTAAACGAGCTCTTAAAAGAAAAGGCTATTCCTACTATTGCCGTATATGTGGATAGCCCTTTGGCCTTAGACGTCACCGAAGTTTTTAAAACACACGCTTCTTATATGAACGCCAAGACTAACCTAGCTATCGAGGGGGGCCATAGCCCTTTTGAATTTTTAAATTTGAGGTTTGTGCGCAGCCAAGAAGAATCCAAGAGCCTTAATAATAATAAGCGGCCGATGATTATTCTGGCAGGTTCGGGAATGTGCGAATCCGGAAGAATTTTGCATCATTTAAAAAACAATATAGAAGATTCGCGTAATACTGTTTTGGTTGTCGGCTACATGGCCCAGGATACTCTCGGTAAACGAATCGTCGAGAAGATGCGTTATGTGCGCATCTTCGGAGTAGAATACGAATTAAATGCAGAAGTGGTAGTGATAAATGCATTCTCAGGCCATGCTGACCAGAATGACCTTTGTGATTTTATCAGCGCCTGCCTTCCTTTAAAACGCATCTTTTTAGTGCACGGAGATTTAGACCAGGCTCAAAACCTTTCAAATAGGCTGATCACGCAAAACCTCAATATATATATTCCTTCTAAGGGTGAAGAAATCTTGCTTAATTAGAGATTGTATGTTAATATTACTTTTTGCATATTCAGTATAAATTTAAGGAGGATAAAAATGACAGGCGGCAAAAAAACACCCCGGGAAGACCGCAGAGGAATAAAAATTTGCGGTGGGCAGAAAGTAGAAACCGGAAAAATTATAGGAAGAAGCATGAGCCTTTATAAGGCAGGTAAAAATGTCTCAGGTATAAATACTTTATTTGCCTTGTGTGACGGGACAATTTATTTTTCTAAGAAAAAGACCAGCCACGGAAGGGTAAGAACCTACATCAATATCATGCCCGCAAAGAAAGCCTAAAAAAGCTTGGAACAGGAAATATTCCACAGAGCCAAAAGATACTCCGCAACAAAATATTTCTTAGCACTTTTTGACATAGCGTATCTATTATTGTTGCTTTTTCTTTTTTTAAAGACAGGCCTATCAAAAATTTTAGTAAGTAATATCTCTAAATTTTTAGCTTATCCTTTACTTATTCCTACCTATATAATAATCGCTTCCTTAGGATATTATATTTTGGATTTTCCTTTCAACTTTTATCGCTCATTCTTGTTAGAGCACAAATTTTCTTTGAGCACGCAGAAGGTTACGGATTGGCTGAAAGACCAACTCAAACAATTTGGCCTATCTTATGTTATTTCCTTTATCTTGGTTGCGGCATTTTATTTTATCTTGGGGAATCTCCCCAAGATCTGGTGGCTGATAGTTTCGCTATTCTGGATATTCTTTAGCCTGATCCTAGCAAGGCTTACCCCTGTAATAATTATCCCCCTATTTTTTAAATACAAAAAACTCTCTGATGAAACACTAAGGATGAGAATTTTAAATCTAGCCCAGAAAATGCGGGTAAAAATCTTGGATTGTTTCGAAATAGATTTCAGCAAAAAAACCCTAAAGGCCAATGCCGCTTTTGTGGGGATAGGTAAGACCAGGCGGGTGATTTTAGCCGATACCTTAAAAGATAAATATACCCATGATGAGATTGAAGTAATCCTGGCGCATGAATTTGCGCATTATAAGTTAAAGCATTTACTTAAGTTGATTTTAATTAATTCTTTAATAACAGTACTATCTTTTTATTTAATTTTTAAGACCAGCGATTATACATTACGCTTTTTTGGTTTTGTTTCGCTGTCACAGATTGCTGCTCTGCCGGTTATCTTGATTTATTTTACGTTCTTTGGTATTATTACCCAGCCGATAGAAGCTTACCTTAGCCGCTGTTTAGAAAGAAATGCCGATAAAATGGCATTAGAGGCAACCGGTTTAAAAGATGCTTTTGTTTCCATGATGGAGAAATTGGCTGCGCAGAATCTGGCCGATAGATCACCGCATCCCGTTATCAAGTTTTTCTTCTTTGACCATCCGCCTATCGACGAACGCATCGCCTTCGCAAAATCAACGTAATCTCTATATTTAGCAGGTCCTGGCTTGGTTTGTTTCTCGCGGGGACGCTCTCCCCGCCCCTGCGAGGCGGAGATTCGCTCCCCTGCGGTGTCTCGCTCTCACCGACTATCTTTTAGCAGGTGAACCATGCCCGCTCGTCATCCTCGGAGGCCCCGTTCGAAATCAAACCAAGCCACCCGCTAAGACCAGTTTTTTATTGACAGGGAATTATGCAGCAGTAAAATAATATTTATTGTAGAGGATTTATTCTAGATAATGTAGTGGCTGTATAATAGAGTGGTGCTTTGGAATATCTCATAATGGAGGAGGCGAGCATATGTTAACAGAGAAAGAAAATAAAATTATAAGAAACATTGTGAATGGAAGAATGCGTAGGATTAGAATTTATTCTTCTGTATTTATGGCCACGGTATTTTTAATATTATTGGTATTTTCGTTAAATGTAAAAAATAAGACATCGGGCATTTTAGAGAGAACATTCGGACGATCAGAATCTTCTTTAATGAAAATAGAAACTAAAACTAAATTGGAAGAGCGCTTAAAATCTATGTTATCAGAATCCGATAACGAATTAAAGAAGATGACTTATGCTGTTATAGTTGCAAGCATTACTTGGCGACTCATTTGGTTTGGAACTATATTTTTTATGGCAATCTTAGAACTTTGGAATTTAAATATCTTTGAGAGAATAATAAATAAATTACAGGAAGAAAGAGAAATGCGACAGGTTTAAATTTACTTAAGCTTAAATTTATTCCTTTTTGCCAAATTGTTAACAGATTTTAAATTGACCATTTTCACTTAAAGTGATATTTTATAAGTATGCAAGAACGCCGAAGGTTTGTCAGAATTCCGGAGAATTTGCAGATATCCTACGAAATTATGCCGAGCGTAAAAAGCGGAGCTTTTATTACCAAAAATATCAGCCAGGGCGGGATAAGATTTTTTGTCCACGATCTCATTCCTAAAAATAGTCTTTTAAAAATAAAACTCACCATTAAAAATATACCTTTCTCTTTTGATGCCATGGTGAAACTTATCTGGATTAGAGAAGAGCCTCAGAGTGAAAGATATGAAATCGGTGTAGAATTTGTAAACCTGCCTAAAAAATCCGCAAAAACCCTTATTGCTTATATAAAAGATATCTTAGAAGTAAGTCATCGTGCATAAGTTTCGACCACCCTTCCATCGACGAACGCATCGCCTTCGCAAAATCTTCGTAATTTAATTATTTTCTGGGTAAATGGGGTCAGAATTATTTTTTCAGTAAATGGAGTCATAGGAAAAAAATAATTCTGACCCCATTTACTTCTTGAGGAAGTTGAGGATGGTTTTGGCGGCGCGAAGAGATGCCCCTTTTTCGCCAAGCCGAGATTTGACTTGTATAAGATTCTTTTTGATCTCTTGAAGGCGGTTAGAGTCAGCGAGAATCTTTAGGGCTTCTTCTGAGATATTGCGAGGGGTGGCTTGAAACTGGATAAATTCGGGGATAATTTTTTTACCCGCCACAATATTTACCATGCCGATATAAGGGAGCCTTACCTGTGGCCGGTAAAGCAGGTAATTTAAAAGGCTAAGTTTATAGACTACGATAAAGGGCTTTTCTAAGATTGCAGTCTCAAGAGTGGCTGTGCCGGAGGCTACCAGGCAAAAATCAGCGGCGTTGATACAATTATAGGTTTGGCCCTCGACGATTTTTAAATCTAAATTTATTCCTTTAACTATACGCTGGTAAATACTCCATTCTACCTGCGGGGATTTAGCGATCACAAACTGCGCATTAACGATTTTATTTTTCATTAAAAGGCACGATAACAACATTACCGGTAAAATATTTTCTATCTCTGCTTTGCGCGAACCGGGTAGAAGCGCGATTGTAGTTTTGCCTTCGGCTAACCCTGCTTTTAACAGGAACTCTTTTTTGTTTGTATCGGCTGTGATGATATCTAAAAGCGGATGCCCAGTAAATTCAACATCCACCCCGTATTTTTTATAAAACTCCTGTTCGAATTTAAACAGCACGATCATCTTATGGATATATTTTTTAATAGTTTCAATTCTGCCAGTGCGCGATGCCCAGACTTGAGGGCCGACATAATAAATAGTAGGAATAGTTTTACGGATAGCCTTGGCTAGCCTTAAGTTAAATCCGGAAAAGTCTACCAGGATGATGGCATCCGGTTTTTCGGTGGCGATTTTCTCAAGGATAAGTTTTTTTAAGGCGAAAAAGCGGGGTAGTTTCTTTAAGACGTCAAAAAGGCCGATGACTGCTAATTCTTTTATGTCGCAGTAAATCTCTTGAGCATTTTGGCGTAACAGTGTTCCTCCGACGCCGGATATTTTTATGCGGGGGGATACTTCTTTAATGGCTTTGGCGAGTGCCCCGGCATTAAGATCGCCGGATGGCTCTCCACAAATGATCATAATCTGTTTTATTTCTGCCATATTTGGTTTTGTATGGTAAGTGCCACAGCAAGTGCATCTTTGGCCACCGTTCCCGAAACCAGGGGCTCTTTATGTTCGATTACACAATTCAGGAATGATTCCAGCTCTTTTTGCAACGGCTGTTCTTTTTCAATGGGGAGGTTTTCTTTGCTGATAGAAAGGAGATTTTTTCTATAAACACAGGCTTTTGCCTCTTTGTAATCTAAGGATATATAGGTATTTTCCTGAAATATCCTGATTTTTCGCATGGTTTCATCCGAGACACGGCTGGCGGTAAGGTTTGCTACACATCCGTTTTCAAAAGTAATGCGGGCATTGGCAATATCTTCGAATTTTGTTAAAACCGGCACTCCTACTGCTTCGATTTTACTGACAGCGCAGTCTACTAACCCCAAAACAATATCAATATCGTGAATCATGAGGTCTAGAACTACCCCGATATCAAGTGAGCGGTTGGGGAAAGGGCTTAAGCGGTGGCATTCGATAAATTTGGGGTTTTTGATTAGTTTATGCGTAGCATTGAATGCGGAATTAAATCTTTCTATATGGCCGACCTGCAGGATTAAATTATTTTCTTTAGCAGTTTGGATAAGTAAATCTGCCTCTTTAAGGTCTGCGGTAAAGGGTTTCTCTACCAGCACGTGAATTTTTTCCTTTAGGAACTCTTCGGCTATTTTGTAATGCAGCTTGGTAGGTACAGCGATGCTTACTGCCTCTACCTGAGTGAAAAGTTCCCGGTAATCCGTTTTGCCGGGTACAGCGAGGGTTTGGGATATTTCCTTCAGCCGGTTTTTATCGGTATCACAAACAGCCGCTAAATTACAGTTTTGGCTGGCTTTATATATTTTGGCATGGAGGCTGCCTAGATGCCCTACTCCTATTACCGCCACATTAGGTTTACGCATGAAAAAAATCATAGCAAACTACTCGACAAAAGTCAATCAATATGATAAAATGAAACACTTTTGGATAGGAGCAAAAGATGCGTGATTACCTAAGGTTACTTAAATTTGTCAGGCCATACACCAGCACGTTTATTTTGGCAATAGTTTGCATGGGGTTTTCTGCTATTTTTGACGGAGTGACCCTGACTATGATGGTGCCTTTGGCAGACAAGGTTTTAACTAATAAAAGCATAATTATCCCGTCTAAATTACCTCTTTTTCTTTCCAGATTCATCGATACCATTAACAATCTTAGCCCCGCGACTTTATTGAATTATATGGTTATAGGCATGGGGGCATTGTTTCTGCTTAAGGGGTTATTTGGTTTTCTGCAAGGATATTTAATGTCAGATATCGGCCAGCGTGTAATTAAGGATATCCGGGCTAAGTTATATGCGAAACTGCAAAGTCTGTCTTTAGATTATTTTACCCAAAAAAGAGGAGGGGAGCTGATTTCGCGTATCACCAATGATGTCAGGCTGGTAGAAAATGCGGTTTCCTATGGTGCGACTGACCTTATTTATCAGACTATGCAGGTAGCGGTATTTACGCTATTGACTTTCTTTATTTATTTCAAGATGGCGCTGGCAGCTTTTGTGCTTTTGCCGTTAATAAGCTTCCCGATTATTGCAGTAGGCAGGGTCTTAAGGAAACTCTCTAAGAAATCCCAGGAGAAGATGGCGGATATAAATTCCCTGCTTTATGAAACTATTATCGGCACCAGGATTGTCAAGGCCTTTAATATGGAGGATTATGAAATCGCCAGATTCAACCATATAAACCGTGACTATTACAAGCTTTCTATGAAATCCATAAAGCGCATGCTTGCCTTAGGCCCGAGTACGGAGTTCTTAGGGGCTATCGCCGGAATAGTAGTTTTTTTCTGGGGGGGCAAGGAAGTGATTGCCGGAAGGATTTCTTTTGGCGTATTCGGCTTATTTTTAGGGTCTCTGTTATCTTTGATCAGGCCTTTTAAGAAATTAAGCCAGGTAAATTCCCTTAATGAACAGGCAATAGCAGCCAGTGAGCGTATTTATGAAGTCTTAGATACCAAACCCACGGTGCAGGAGAAGTCAGGTGCCGCGGAATTAACCGGATTTAGAGAGTCAATAGTCTTTGATAAGGTTTGGTTTAGTTATGGCAGCCAGGATATACTGAAAGATATAAATTTAACCGTAAAAAAAGGCGAAATTGTCGCTATAGTAGGCCCTAGCGGCGTAGGTAAGACTACCCTAGTAGATCTGATCCCGCGTTTTTATGATCCCAAGAGAGGAGGAATGCTTATCGATGGTACAGATATAAAAGAATTTACTTTCAAATCCTTGCGCCAGCAGATTGCCATAGTGACACAGGAGACTATACTTTTTAATGATACTATCAGGGCTAATATCGCCTACGGAAAAGCCGATGCTAAGCAAGAACAAATAGTCGCGGCTGCGCGAGGAGCCCATGCCCATGATTTTATTATAAAAGCTCCTTTAGGCTATGAGACAATTATAGGGGACAGGGGCACAAAACTTTCAGGAGGCGAGCGCCAAAGGATTGCCATTGCCAGAGCTTTGCTGAAAAACCCGCCTATTTTAATCCTCGATGAGGCCACGTCACAACTGGATACTGAGTCAGAGCATGTTGTTCAGGAAGCCTTGGAGGTGTTGATGCAGGGGCGCACCGTATTTATCATTGCCCACAGGCTTTCTACGGTCAGGAACGCCCATAGGATAGTAGTCTTTGATAAGGGTATGATTGTAGAAGAGGGCAGCCACGAAGAATTACTGCGCCATAACGGGTTATATAAAAGGCTTTATCAGGTACAAAATTAAGAAAAATAGTTGTATTTTATAAAAAATTTGTGTTATACTTATTGTTTTAACAAGGGTAAAAACATGGTATTTTAAGGCGTTTTTGTCAATGAAAGGGGGGTGTTGTTTTGCCTACAGAATTAATTAAACAGTTTTTAGAAGCAGGGGTGCATTTTGGCCACCGTACCTCACGTTGGAACCCCAAAATGAAAGAGTTTATCTTTGGGCAGAGGAGCGGCATTTATATTATTGATTTGGAAAAAACCGAGGAGTATTTTAATAAAGCCAGGGATTTTCTTCTGGATATAACCGCAAAAGGGGAAATGGTCATGTTTGTAGGGACTAAGAAACAAGCCCAGGCCATTGTCCAGGAGCAGGCCATACGTTGCGGTATGTATTATGTAACTGAGCGCTGGCCGGGTGGTTTGCTGACTAACTTCTCAACCATAAAGAACAGTATTAATCGCCTCAAAGAAATAGAAAAAATGCGGGAAGATGGCACTTTCCAGAAGCTTACTAAGAAAGAAGTAGCCTCTCTTGAGACAGAGTACGCAAAATTAAAGAAAAATTTCTCCGGGATCATTCAGATGGAACGTATGCCTAAGGCTATATTTATCGTGGACACCAAGAAAGAAGAGACTGCGGCCAAAGAAGCAAAGCGCCTGAATATCCCGATTGTCAGCCTGATAGATACTAATTCGGACCCCACAGCCGTGGCCTACCCTATTCCGGGCAATGACGATGCTACTAAATCCATAAAGCTCATTGTCGGTTTGATTGCCGAGGCAGTAATCGAAGGAAGAAAGAAATTCTTATCGTATCTGTCGGAAAGCGGAGTTGCCGTGGAAAAAGAAAAGGAAAAACAGGAGTTACCGGTAATACTTTCCGAGGAAGAGGTAAAAATAAAAGAAATCGGGGAGATGATAGAGACTGCGGTAATCCCTCCCGAAGAAGCCAAGCCCGTTAAGAAGGGGCGCGTTAAAGAAACGTATCGCAAGAAAGAATAAATAGATAGAAAGGAAAATAGGTAATGAAAGTATCTTTAGATGCCATTAAGGAATTACGGCAAAAAACCAATGCCAGTATTTCCGACTGCCGGAAAGCCCTGGAAGAGGCTGGCAGCGATATCAAGAAGGCGGTTGAATTATTGCGTAAGCGGGGCCTGGAGATAGCGGCAAAAAAACAGGATCGCCTGGCCAAAGAAGGCAGGATTGAGGCCTATGTGCACCACGGCAATAAGATCGGCGTCTTATTAGAGGTAAGCTCCGAGACGGATTTTGTCGCCCGCAACAGCGACTTCTGCCAATTTACTAAAGACCTAGCCATGCAGATTGCCGCCTGTAATCCCCAGTACATAAAAAGAGAAGACGTGCCCGCTGGTGTCATAGAAAAATATAAAGATAAAGAACAGTTTTATAAAGAGCATTGTTTATTGGAACAAGCCTTTATTAAGGATCCCGCCCTTACCATCAAAGATTGCTTAGGGTCTTTGATCGTGAAGGTCGGGGAGAACATAGTTATACGCAGATTTACACGTTATAAAGTGGGCGAGTAATGTCTAGGCCTGTTTATAAAAGAATAGTTTTAAAGTTAAGCGGCGAAGCCCTCCAGGGTAAAAGATCCCACGGTATAGAGCATGCGGTTTTAGTTTCTATTGCCCGCCAGATAAAAGAAATAAGAGATTTAAATGTGGATGTGGCAATTGTGCTGGGTGCTGGTAATATTTTTCGCGGCCAGGAAAACACCGGTTCCCTGGGCCTAGATATGGACAGGTCCGTAGCCGACTATATGGGCATGATCGCTACAGTGATAAACGGCCTGGCCTTGCAGAATGTTTTGGAAAAAATGAATATGCCGACCAGGGTGATGACGGCAATAGAGATGCAGAGGATTGCCGAGCCATATATCAGAAGAAAGGCCATGCGGCACCTAGAAAAGGGGCGGGTAGTTATTTTTGTCGCCGGTACAGGCAACCCCTATTTTACTACTGATACCGCAGCAGCACTAAGGGCGATGGAGATAAGCGCTGACGCTATACTTAAGGCCACCAAGGTAGGGGGGGTTTATTCCGCCGATCCTTTGAAAGTAAAAAATGCAAAGAAATTTTCTAAATTAAAATACATAGATGTATTAAAAAAGGGCCTCAAGGTTATGGATGCTACCGCCGTTACTTTATGCATGGATAACAATCTGCCTATCGTTGTTTTTAATCTGAATAGGCAGGGTAATATCAAGCGCGTAGTATTGGGCAAAAAAATAGGAACCGTAGTAAGATAAAACTAAATTTGGAATTTAGTAATTAAGAAAACCGGAGGTGGTTATGACGGTCAGAGAAATCTTGCATCAGACAGAGGAAAAAATGAAAAAAGCCTTGGAGTCTGTAAGGCGGGAGTTTTCTGAAGTGCGGACCGGTAGGGCCCACCCCGGCCTAGTCGAAGGCTTGCATATTGATTATTACGGGACCCCTACTTTGCTTAAAGGGTTAGCTTCTATTACCACCACCGACGTCCATCTTATTACCATACAGCCGTGGGATATTTTGGCAATACCGGATATTGAAAAGGCGATTATGAAGTCTAATATCGGAATCACCCCTTCTAATGACGGTAAGTTAATTCGCCTAACAGTGCCGCCTTTATCACAAGAGAGGCGCCAGGAACTTGCCAAGACAGTGCATAAGATGGCTGAGGAAGGAAGGGTATCGCTGCGTACGATAAGAAGAGACGCCAAAGAATCCCTGGAAAAGTTAGAAAAAGACAAGGGCATTTCCGAGGACGATAAATTTAGAGGCATTGATGAACTGCAGAAACTCGTGGATAAACATATTGCCGAAGTCGACGAGATATTAAAAAATAAAGAAAAAGATATTTTGGGGTCTTAGATATTTTGTTCATTGATAATGGGCCACTAGCTCATCTGGTAGAGCACCACCCTCTAATAAGGGGGCGCTGCCGGGTAACTGGTAGTAGAAAATCTTGTAAATTGCGGGAAAATCTGTGTATTTCAAGATACTCTAAATATAGAGTAACAATTTTTGAATGCAGATAATCCGCAGCCAAGTCCGCCGATAATTATAGCGGAAAGGTTCAACGACTATAATCAAGACGCCCTACCGTTTTTATCCAAAAGCGTTATTCTAAAAACGGTAGGGCGATGGGATAGTCTGATCTGTATGGCGACATACAGTTAACACAAATGTTTAAGGTGGGTGTGCCGCGTTCGAGTCGCGGGTGGCTCATAAATTTAGTAATCCGCGGCGGGTAAATCTTGCGTTCTCCCGCCAGGTGATTAATGGAATAGGGCGGGATCCCGCCAGCGTATAAGATGTGCTTGGCGGGAGAGTCGCGGGTGGCTCAATAAATTAGTTCATAGTTCATAGTTAATAGTCCATAGTTAAGAACTAGAAGAGAGGATTGTTTTTGTTGAGGGTAAGAAGAGGGCGGATGGCGGAATTGGCATACGCGATAGCCTTAGGAGCTATTGGGGAAACCCTTGGAGGTTCAAATCCTCTTCCGCCCATTCTTAAAAAAATGAGCGGGGAGGTTATTAAAGCCGATACTGCGGCGGTAATTCAGCGGTAGAATGCCTGCTTGCCAAGCAGGATGTCACGGGTTCAAGTCCCGTCCGCCGCTTTTTAAATTTAAAAAATAAAATAGTTTGGTAAAAACAAAAGGAGAGGGTATGAAGATTATGGATTTTCTTTCTAAGAAAGCAATACTCACAGATTTAAAATCCGCTAAAAAAGAAGATGTGATTAAAGAGCTGGTCGAGGGATTAATCAATGCCGGCGAAATCGAAAAACGCTACCGTAATAAATTAATAGAAGCGCTCATGGCCAGAGAAGCCTTAGGCTCGACAGCCATCGGCCAAGGAATAGCCATTCCCCATGCCAAAGCCGATTGCGTAGAGAAATTAGTCGCAGCCTTTGGTTTATCCAAGAAGGGAATAGATTTTGATTCTTTAGATGGAGAGCCGGTCTATATATTCTTTCTCTTAGTTGCTCCGCAGGATTCCGCAGGGCCACATCTAAAGGCGCTAGCCCGTATTTCGCGCCTCTTAAAAGATAAGTATTGCCGTGATAACCTGCGCGCCTGTACAGACGATAAATGCGTAATAAAAATAGTCAGCCAGGAATATGAAAAAAAGATCTAAAACAAATTTCAGGCAAATCCAGGGTTTATTCAAATGGCTTTATCCGGGGATGGGTATTAAGCGTTGGATTATTCTGGGCAGTTTTGGGGTAGTCTTAGTAATTATCGGCTCCGGATATTTACGGACCGAAGAATACTGGATAGCCCAAATTTTAGACGCAATAGTAGTCTTGTCCGGTATCATAATTTTAATATTAGGGATTAAATATCTCATGCGTTCTTACATCGCTGCCTTTATGCCTTCTTCGCGGGGTTCGGATTTCGTAGATACTTTTATTCAAAGAAGGCATCTTGCCCGCGGCCCCAAGATTGTCACCATTGGCGGGGGGACAGGATTATCTGTACTTTTAAGCGGACTTAAAGAATACACCTCTAATATTACCGCCATAGTTACGGTAGCCGATGACGGGGGTTCTTCCGGAAGATTAAGAAGAGAATTTGATATTTTACCGCCGGGGGATATACGTAACTGCCTAGTTGCCTTAGCAGATGCGCCGGCGTTGATGCGCGATTTATTTCAATTCCGTTTTGATACAAATTCGGAGTTATCGGGCCACAGTTTCGGCAATCTTTTTATTACTGTGATGACCAGGTTAACAGGAGATTTTGAAAAAGCTATCAGAGAGACCAGTAAAGTTTTAGCCTTAAGAGGCCAGGTAATCCCCTCTACATTAAATAACGTAACCTTGGTAGCAGAACACAAAGACGGTTCCGTTACCGAAGGAGAGGATAAAATACCCAAGGCGCACTTACCGATAAAAAAAGTTTATCTTCGGCCCCTAGAGCCGGTGGCAACCCCAGAGGCAATAAAGGCCATAGAAGAGGCACAGATCATTGTTTTGGGCCCGGGTTCATTATACACCAGTATTTTGCCCAATCTTTTAATAAAAGAAATAACGGAGAAGATAGCCAGTTCCGCAGCCATTAAGGTTTACGTCTGTAATATCATGACCCAGCCGGGGGAAACCGATAATCTTAAAGCATCCGAACATATCAGGACGCTGCTTAAGCATAGCCATCCCCGTATATTTGATTACTGTATTGTAAATACCGCGCAGGCTTCTCTAAGCCTGCTTAAGCGCTATGCCCAAGAGAAATCTCACCCCGTGATTAATGACACTGATAATATCCAAAAGATGGGCTATAGGGTAATCGGAGACGATGTTCTGCTTAGCGGAGATGTGATTCGCCACGACTCCGCAAAATTAGCTAGAATTATATTAGGGTTTATTGAAGAGATTTAAGATGCCAATGGTAACAAAAAAGATAATCATAAGAAATAAACAAGGGTTGCATGCCCGTCCTGCCGCATCGTTTGTGCAGATAGCTAATAAGTTTGCCGCCAGAGTAACCGTTAAGCGCGACGGAGAAGAAGTAAACGGAAAGTCTATCATGGGTATTCTCATGCTCGGTGCGGAGCGAGGCAGCCAAATTATAATCGAAGTTGAGGGAGACGACGCGCAATTAGCGCTATCGGAATTAGAGAAGATTGTCACTAGCGAGGAGTAGTTAGGTTTATGCTGAAACTCAAAGGTATAGCAGCAGCTTCAGGAATAAGCATAGGGCCGGCATATCGCCTGAATAGAGAGGAGTTTGTGGTACCTAAACAGGAGATCACCGAAGACCAGATTCCTTTACAGATCCAGCTTTTTGAAGAAGCCTTAATCCAGACCCGCAAGGAGATCCTGGAATTACAGAAAAGAATCTCTAGCGATATGGGGCAGGAAGAGGCCCAGATTTTTGACGCTCACCTTTTGGTTTTAGAAGACCGTATGCTTATCGAAGAGGTAATCTCTCGTTTGAAGAAAGAGCATCTGGGTGTAGTTTATATATTTTCTCAAGTTTTAAAGAAGTATATTGAAGTATTCTCTAAGATAGAAGATGAGTATCTAAAAGAACGTACTGCCGATATTAATGACGTAGGCAAACGTATCCTGCGCAATTTATTAGGCAAGAAAAGAAGAGACTTCCAAGATTTAAAAGAAAAGGTCGTGGTGGTGGCACACGAACTTTCTCCTTCCGATACAGCGGCAATGCACAAGCAAAATGTCTGTGGATTTGTCACGGATGTAGGAGGAAAGACTTCCCACACTGCGATTATGGCCAAGTCTTTAGAGATACCGGCAGTAGTGGGCTTACAGGAAGTAATAAATAAAATTAAAACCGGGGATATTTTGATCGTAGACGGAAGCACGGGTGTTGTTATCGTAAACCCCGATAGTGATGCCTTAAGTTTTTATAGGCAGGAACAACAGAAACTTAAAGGCATAGCTGAGAGATTCTTCTTGGTAAAAGACCTGGAGGCAGTGACTCTTGACGGTAAAACCATAGAGATAAGCGCAAATATAGAGTTACCCGAAGAGGTGCCGTCGATAAAGCTGCACGGCGGCCAAGGTATAGGCCTGTATCGCTCGGAGTTCTTTTATATGAACAGAAAGGACCTGCCTTCGGAAGAGGAACATTACCAGGCCTATAAGTACGTAGCAGAACAAATGAACCCCTACCCCGTAGTTATCCGAACCCTTGATTTAGGAGGGGATAAATTTTTATCTCAATTTGCCGCACCCCATGATATGCAGCCTTTTTTGGGATGGCGGGCAATCAGGTTTTGTCTGGCTCGCCCTGATATATTTAAGACTCAGCTGCGGGCTATCTTACGGGCTTCGGTGCACGGTAAATTAAAATTAATGTATCCGATGATTTCGGGTATCGAGGAACTTAAGCAGGCCAACAGTATATTGAACGAAGTAAAGGAAGAATTAAGAAAAGAAGAAGTACCCTTTAATAATAATATTGAGGTAGGGGCGATGATTGAAGTGCCCTCTGCCGCTATGACTGCTGACCTTTTGGCTGCGGAAGCGGATTTTTTCAGCATTGGCACGAATGATTTGATTCAATATTCGCTGGCAGTTGACCGCGCAAATGAAAAAGTGGCATATCTATATGAACCGACACACCCGGCGGTTTTAAGAATGATTAAAAATATAATTGAATCCGCGCATAATGCCGGTATTTGGGTGGGGATGTGCGGTGAAATGGCAGGGGAGCCTTCTTTAGCATTAATACTTTTAGGGTTAGGCTTGGATGAATTTAGCATGCCGCCGTTACTTATTCCGGAAGTAAAATATATTATTCGCTCAGTTACTCTAAAGCAGGCCAAGACCATTGCCTTGGAAGCTTTGAAGTTATCTACGGGAAAAGAAGTAGAAGAATACAGCCAAATCAGGCTAAGGGAGTTATTGGGATGGGAAAAGGCATAGATAAATCCAATATGTTGGAACTGCTTTTAGATTTTCCCTTACAGTGTAAGACAGCGCAAAGTCTAGCTGGAGGCGCCACTGTATCAATAGAAAAGAAAAATTTTAGCAAAATAGTCTTTTGCGGTTTAGGGGGTTCAGCTATTGGAGCGGATCTAGTGAGGTCTTATTTATATTTTGAAAGTAAATTACCTATTATTGTCTGCCGGGAATACCAACTACCTGCTTATGCAGACGAGTTAACCTTGGTTTTTATCGCGAGTTATTCCGGGAATACCGAGGAGACCGTTAGCGCCTACCAGCAAGCTAGAGAGAAAGGCGCTAATATAATTGTTCTTACTTCGGGCGGAACATTAAAAGAATATGCCCAGAAGGACAAGATTGATTTTATTCAAATACCCGCTGGTTTACCGCCGAGAAATGCCTTAGGGTACTTAAGTATTATCCCTTTGTGTATCCTCACCCGCTTAGGGCTGATTAAAGATCTAAGCAGTTCTATTTATCAGGTAGTAAAAACCCTGGAAGATTTAAAAAATAACCATCTTCATCCGCGCATAGCAGTAAAAGATAATATTTCCAAGTATGTCGCAAAAAAATTACTGAACAAATTCACTATAGTTTATTCCGGCTCTATAAATTTTGATGTGGTGGCTACGCGTTTTAGAGGGCAACTGGCGGAAAATAGCAAGGCCTTGGCCTCCAGCCATGTGTTTCCGGAAATGAACCACAATGAAATCGTCGGCTGGCAAAACCCTAAAAAATTATTTAAGCATTTTGCGGTAGTGATGTTTAAGGATAAGGGCCTCTATCCGCGGGTAGCCAAAAGAATGGCAATTACCAAGGAGTTGATTGAAAAAGAAGGCGTACCGGTCATAGAGATTAATTCGCAGGGTGAGGATCTTTTAAGCAGGATATTTTCCTTGATATATATCGGAGATTTTATCTCTTATTATTTGGCTTTGCTTTATGGGATTGATCCGACGCCGGTAGGTAAAGTTACTTATCTAAAAAATAGATTAGCACAAACCAACTAAATGAAGGCATTAATTCTGGCAGCTGGTTATGCCACCCGGCTTTACCCTTTAACCAAGGATTATCCCAAGTCGCTCCTAGCAATAGGCAGGCGCCCTATAATCGAATACATCATAGACAAGCTTCAGGCGCAAGAACAGATAGATGAGATTATCGTGGTCACTAACGGTAAATTTATCCGTTGCTTTAGAGAGTGGAAGCGCTCTTTAAAGATTAAAAAAAGATTGACCCTGATAGATGATTTGACTATGGACCTTGATGATAGGCGCGGTGCCATCGGCGATATAGATTTTGTAATCAGAAAAAAGTATAACAAAGATGACTTACTGGTAATCGGAGGGGATAACCTCTTTGACGGAGGCCTAAAGGTTTTTTTAAATTTTGCTAAATCCAAAAAACCCCACCCTGTGATAGGGGTCTTTAATATAAAAAACAAATTAGAGGCCAGGCAATACGGAGTGGTAAAGTTAGATAAGAATAAAAGGATCGTTGATTTTGCAGAAAAACCCAAGGCCCCTAAGACAAGTTTAGTGGCAATGTGCCTGTATTATTTCCCCAAAGGAAAATTAAAATTGATCAGGGAATACCTAAGTAACAGGAATAACAAAAATGACGCTACCGGTTTTTATATAGATTGGGTAAGCAAGAAAGAAGCGGTTTACGGCTTTATCTTTGACGGCCGTTGGTATGATATCGGCCACCATAAGTCGTATAACGAAGCCAAAGGAAAAATTTTCTAATCAGTTTATTTTTTAAGGGGGTAAGATGAAAGCTCGTAAATATTTTTTTACTTCAGAGTCGGTATCAGAGGGCCATCCCGATAAACTCTGTGACCAGATATCCGACGGTGTATTGGACGATGTATTAAGGCAGGACCCTTACGGAAGAGTTGCCTGTGAAACTTACGTGACCATGGGGCTTTTAATTGTGGGGGGAGAGATTACTACTACCGCCTACGTAGATATACAGAAATTAGCCCGCAATATTATTAAAGAAATAGGGTACACTCATCCTAAGTACGGTTTTGATTATCATACCTGCGCGATTGTCAATACTATCAACAGCCAGTCCCCGGATATCGCTCAAGGCGTAAATAAGGGTGGAGCAGGCGATCAGGGTCTGATGACCGGTTATGCCTGCCGAGAGACCAAGGAGTTGATGCCGCTACCGATTATGATGGCGCATAAATTAGTATTACGCATGACTGAAGTAAGAAGACAGGGGGTATTAAAATACTTAGGGCCAGACGGTAAATCACAGGTAAGCGTAGAATATCATGACGGTTCCCCTAAAAGAATAGACTCAGTAGTCTTGGCTTGCCAACATACCGAAGATATACTGGATAAGACAGGCGAACGTATTACTAAAAAGGCGTGCCAGGAGATTATTGATGTCATTGCCAAGCCCATATTAAAGGGATACATCGACAAAGATACCAAGTATTATGTGAATGAAACAGGCAAGTTTGTCATCGGCGGGCCGCAATCCGATACCGGTATGACTGGAAGAAAAATTATCGTGGATACTTACGGCGGCGTAGCAGCACCCGGCGGAGGGGCATTCTCTGGAAAAGATCCCACAAAAGTAGACCGCTCCGGAGCATATATGAACAGGTATATTGCTAAAAATATTGTGGCCGCAGGCCTTGCAGATAAATGTCTGTTGCAAAGCGCTTATGTGATTGGCAGGGCAGATCCTTTAGCTATAATGGTAGATACTTACGGAACAGCAAAGATTCCCGAAGCTGCCTTTGAAAAATTAATCAGGGATAATTTTGAATTAACCCCTCAAGGGATGATTAAGTCGCTGGATCTTTTGCGGCCGATTTATAGAAAGACTGCTTGCTATGGCCACTTCGGTAGGACAGAACCGGAATTTAGCTGGGAGAGTATTGATAAGGCAGCGACGCTGAAAAAGCAGGCAGCGAAATTGTAGAAAGGACTATTATGAATTACGATATCAAAGATATAAAGTTAGCCAAGAAGGGGGCATTAAGGATTGAGTGGGCGGAAAATAACATGCCGGTGTTAAAACTTATCGCCCAGCGTTTTAAAAAAGAGCGGCCTTTAAAAGGCCTGAAAATTGCCGCTTGCTTGCATGTGACTACGGAAACCGCAGCTTTAATGCAGGTGCTAAAATTAGGCGGGGCAGGAGCTACTGTATGCGCCTCTAATCCTCTTTCTACGCAAGATGATGTGGCAGCTGCTTTAGTGAAAGACCTGAAAATTCCGGTGTTTGCCATTAAGGGAGAAAATAATAAAACTTATTATCAGCATATCAAAGCGGTTTTAAGCACCAGGCCCGATATCACTATGGATGACGGCGCAGATTTGGTAAGCGCTGTACACCGTACCCCGTACTCCGTACACGAAAATATCATTGGCGGGACAGAAGAGACTACTACTGGGGTGATTAGGTTAAGGGCGCTGGCAGAAGAAGGGAAATTACGTTACCCGATCATTGCCGTAAATGACGCCCAGACTAAACATTTATTTGATAACCGTTATGGCACGGGCCAGTCAACTATAGACGGTATTATCCGCGCCACAAATAAATTATTAGCAGGGGCAAATTTTGTAGTCTGCGGTTATGGTTGGTGCGGCAGGGGTGTGGCTATGCGGGCTAAAGGCATGGCAGCAAAAGTAATTGTAGTAGAAGTAGACCCCTTACGCGCCTTAGAAGCTACCATGGACGGCTACGAAGTAATGCCGATAAAAGAAGCAGCAAGAATAGGAGAAATATTTGTCACTACTACCGGAGATACCAGCATTATCCGCCGGGAACATTTTCTTCTCATGAAGGACGGGGCGATTTTATCTAACGCCGGGCATTTTAATGTAGAGATTGATATTCCGGCTTTAGAAAAGTTAAGCAAAGCAAAAAGGCGTATTCGCGATTTTGTAGATGAATATACCTTAAGAGGCGGACGCAGGATTTATCTGTTGGGAGAAGGCCGCCTGATTAACCTGGCGGCGGCAGAGGGCCATCCGGCACAGGTGATGGATATGTCTTTTGCCAACCAAGCCTTAAGCGCAGAATATATCAGCAAGCACCGTAAAGAGTTAAAAATAAATGTATTCGCGGTCCCTGAAAAAATAGACCGCAGCATCGCGGATTTAAAATTAAAATCCATGGGGATAAAAATAGATAGTTTAACGGGTCAGCAAAAAAAATATCTGGCTAGTTGGGAATTGGGAACATAATTAAAATGGAAATTAAAAAAATTGGTATCTTAACTTCAGGCGGAGATGCTCCCGGCATGAATGCGGCTATTCGTTCAGTAGTGCGTTATTCCCTATACAACAAAATAGAGGTAATGGGGATTTTCCGCGGCTGGTGGGGTTTAATTAATGAAGAACTAAAAGTATTGGACCACCGCTCTGTATCAGGAATCATCAATCAAGGCGGCACTATTTTAAAAACTGCGCGCTGTCCTGAATTTCATAGCGATGAAGGAAAGAAAAGGGCATACGAGACTTTAAAGAAAAATTCCATTGACGGAATAATCGCTATCGGCGGTAACGGCAGTTTCGAAGCACTTCATGAGTTTTATAAAAAATATCAGGTTCCTTGTATTGGTATTCCCGCTTCCATTGATAACGACGTCAATGGTATAGATGCAACTATAGGAGCAGATACGGCCATAAATACAGCGCTAGCCGCCATTGATAATATCCGCGACACTGCTACTTCCATGGAGAGGATATTCGTAGTAGAAGTGATGGGCAGAGAGTTTGGATTTATTGCCTTGACCGTGGCTTTGGCAGGAGGTTGTGAAGAGGTCATTATTCCGGAAAGGAAATTTGACTTACAGGCTATCTGCCATGATATTGTAGAGGGAAATTTAAGAGGCAAAATGAGCTGGATTATTGTAGTGGCTGAGGGGGCAGGCCATGCTGAAGATATTGCTAAGAAAATAACCGAGATGACGGATTTAGAAACACGGACAGTAGTTTTGGGCCATGTCCAGAGGGGCGGCCGTCCCACTGCCTTAAGCCGCGACTTAGCTTTAAACTACGGCAAGGCAGCCGTTGATTGCTTATTAAGGGGCGAAACCAATAAAGCGGTAGGGTTATATTGCAATAAAATAGTTACGATAGATTTAGAGGTTGCAACGCAGAAAAAAGAATTAAAAATCGAAAATCTTTATCACTTAGTGAAGATATTAACCTAAGGAGGATATGTTTTATGGGAAGAAGGCCGCAAGACATCGATAAGATTGCAATGGATTTAGCCATGAGCGATGATATCAATACCAAAAAAGAGCTGGGCAAGAAAATTTTTGACATCGCTTACAAAAAAGGGATTTATCCTTCCAGTATTCATGATTTTTATCTGGCACGCGGTAGATTGGAATTCGGGGGTTTTACCGTGCCGGCGATAAATTTAAGAAGCATGACCTATGATTTAGCGCGCGCCATATTTAGAGTGGCCAAGATTAATAATTCCGGGGCTTTTATTTTTGAGATCGCCAAATCCGAGATGGGATATACTGCTCAACCGCCCATAGAATATTCTAGTATAGTTCTGGCAGCGGCGATTAAAGAAGGTTATGCGGGTGCGGTCTTTATCCAAGCAGACCATACACAGGCCAATGCCAAAAAATTTCAGGAGAACCCCGATAAAGAAATAGAAACATTACAGGCTGTAATTAGAGATGCCATTGACAGCGGATTTTATAATATTGATATTGATTCCTCGACCCTGGTAGATTTATCTAAACCCAGTATCAAGAAACAACAGTATTTTAATTACGAGGTTTGCGCAAAGCTCACCCAGTTTATCCGGCGCATAGAGCCAAAAGGGGTTACGGTTTCCGTAGGTGGAGAAATTGGAGAAGTTGGGCACAAGAATTCTACTCCCGAAGACCTGCGCGCCTTTATGGAGGGTTACAAAGAAAGATTACGCAAAGGATTAATCGGGATAAGTAAAATCTCCATTCAGACCGGGACTTCTCACGGCGGAGTAGTTTTACCCGACGGGACAGTGGCGCAGGTAAAATTAGATTTCGATACTTTAAAAAATATTTCTGAGATTGCCAAAAAAGAATACGGCCTGGCCGGTGCAGTGCAGCATGGTGCATCAACCTTATCGGCTGAGGCATTCCACAAATTTGTAGACTCTGATGCCTGTGAGGTGCATTTGGCCACGGAATTCCAGAATATGATTTATGAAAACAAGCATTTTCCTGAAAGCCTAAAGGCAAAAATTTATGAATGGCTAAAAGCGAATGCTGCTTCGGAAAGAAAAGAAGGGGAAACCGAAGAGCAGTTTATTTATAAGACGCGTAAAAAAGCCTTAGGCCCTTTTAAAAAAGATATCTTAGGCCTTACCCAAGAAATAAGAGATGCTATTACCAAAGAAATCGAAGAGAAATTTGATTTTCTCTTTAAGCAGTTAAATACGGTGAATAATAAAGAATTAGTAGATAAGTATGTAGCTTTAAAAAGGGTGATCAGCCGTAAACACAAAGACGCCCAGGCAGTGCATCACGACGGAGAAGGAGCAGATTAAAAGGAGAAAATAATGCGCTCGGATAAAATTAAGAAAGGTTTGGAACGCGTTCCGCATCGTGCGCTTTTACATGCTACTGGGTTATCGAAAAAAGACTTAGGAAGGCCTTTTATCGGCATCGCTAGTTCTTTTACAGATTTAATTCCCGGCCATATCGGCATGCGGGATTTAGAGCGCTACATCGAACGGGGAGTCTGTTACGGTGGCGGGGTGCCATTTTTATTTGGCGTGCCGGGAATCTGCGACGGTATTGCTATGGGCCATTTAGGAATGTGCTATCCATTGGCCTTAAGAGAAATAGTGGCAGATACTATTGAAACTGTCTGTAATGCCCATCAGTTAGATGGGATTGTCTGTTTGACTAACTGCGATAAGATTACTCCCGGTATGCTTATGGGTATTGCGCGTTTGAATATTCCGGCGATCATTGTTACCGCTGGTCCTATGTTATCCGGCCGTTACAATAAAAGAAAATTAGCCTTTGTGCATGATACCTACGAGGCATTAGCACGGGCAAAGAAGGGCGAAATTTCTCCAAAAGAATTAGCTTGTTTAGAGATGGAGTCTTGTCCCGGCGCTGGTTCATGCCAGGGCCTATATACTGCCAATACTATGGCATGCCTGACAGAAACTATGGGGATGTCTTTACCGGGTTGCGGTACAGCATTAGCCGGCTCTGCCAAGAAACGCCGGATTGCCCAGGCAAGTGGCGAGCGCATTGTGGAATTGGTGAAGAAAAATATTAATCCTTTGAATATTATCAATAAACAATCTTTGGAAAATGCTATTGTGGTGGATATGGCTTTGGGTGGCTCTACTAATACGGTTTTACATTTGATGGCGATTGCCCATGAGGCAAAGATAAAATTAGACCTCGCTACCTTTGATAGAATCAGTAAAACCACCCCGCATATTACTAATTTAGAGCCGGCAGGGCCGTATTTTATGGAGGATTTAGAGTATGCCGGCGGCATCCCTGCGGTTTTAAAGCGCCTAAAAAAGAAGTTACATAATACTAATACACTGAGCGGTAAGAAAATATTTGAGATTACTGATGGGGCTTGCATTTTTGATCAAGAGGTGATCCGGCCGTTAAATAAAGCCTATCATAAGCAGGGCGGTATTGCGGTTTTATACGGCAACCTCGCTCCTTTTGGCGCAGTGGTAAAGCAGGCGGCAGTGAGTGCTAAAATGATGAAATTTAAAGGTAAGGCAAAAGTCTTTAACCGTGAAGAAGAAGCTATGCAGGCAATATTGGCGGGGAAAATCAAAAAAGGCGATGTGATTGTCATCCGCTACGAAGGCCCGGCAGGTGGGCCGGGTATGCGTGAAATGCTTGCACCGACTTCTGCAATTGTGGGTATGGGCTTAGCAGATTCTGTGGCCTTGATTACCGACGGAAGATTCTCCGGAGGTACCAAGGGTCCTTGTATTGGACATATTTCGCCTGAGGCATATAGCGGTGGAGAAATTGCTATTTTAAAGAACTCTGATATAATCGAGATAGATATAGCGAAAAGAAAGATAGAGGTTAAGTTAACCAAATCCGAAATAGAGAAAAGATATAGAGGATGGAAGCCCATCCCGCCAAAGATTAAAACCGGTTACTTAGCGCGATATTCTAAGTTGGTGAGCTCGGCGGATAAAGGAGCGGTTCTCTTATAAATGTTACTAAATGTTACTAAAGGTTACAAGAGGTTACTAAAAGTTACAAAGGCTTAACTTTAAATTAAATGTAACTTCTGGTAACATCAAGTAACCTTCCGTAACCTAGAGTAACTTTTAAAAATATGACTGGTGCACAGATATTAATTGAGTGTTTAAAACGCGAAGGGGTGAAAGTGATGTTTGGCTATCCCGGCGGACAGGTTCTGCCTATTTTTGATGCGCTTTACGATGCGGATATCAAATTCATCCTGGCGCGTCATGAGCAGGGGGCAGCCCATGCCGCAGACGGCTATGCCCGGGCTACCGGAAAAGTGGGAGTTTGTATTGCTACTTCTGGGCCGGGTGCTACCAATTTAACTACCGGTATTGCCAACGCCTATATGGATTCTATTCCCATGGTGGCGATTACCGGTCAGGTAAAGACTTTTCTTATCGGTAATGATGCCTTTCAGGAAGCAGATGTAACCGGCGTCACCCGGCCGATTACCAAACATAATTTTTTAGTCAAAGATGTCAAGGATCTGGCGCGGATTATCCGGGAAGCTTTTTATATTGCCTCAACCGGCAGGCCCGGCCCGGTCTTAATTGATATTCCTTCGGATGTACAGATGCAGGATACAGAATTTATTTGGCCTGAAGAAGTAAAAATTCGCGGATACAATCCTACTTATTTTGGCCATCCTGGGCAAATTAAAAAAGCCGCTAAATTAATCAAGCAGGCCAAAAGGCCTATTCTTTATACCGGCGGAGGAATTATTACTTCAGGGGCAAGCCCAGAGTTAAAAGATTTAGCGGAAAGAATTCACATTCCCGTAACTAATACCCTGATGGGGTTAGGTGGATTTCCTGGAACGCATGAACTTTTCTTAGGCATGCTTGGTATGCATGGCACTGCCTATGCCAACCACGCTATTATGGGGTCAGATTTAATTATTGCAGTGGGTGCGCGTTTTGATGACCGGGTTACCGGCAGATTAGATGCCTTTGCGCCGGGTGCCAAGATTATCCATATTGATATTGATCCAGCATCGATAAGCAAAAATGTAAAAGTGGATGTACCGATAGTGGGTGATGCCAAGAATATTTTAGGACAATTATTAGAGGAGATTAAAAAAGTCCCTGATACTACGGAGTGGTTAAAAACGATAGATAGCTGGAAGAAGAAATATCCTTTAAAATACAAAGAGGAAGGCAAGATTAAACCTCAATATGTTATCGAACAGATTTATCAAGCCACTAAAGGAGAAGCCATTATCACTACTGAAGTTGGGCAAAACCAGATGTGGGCCTGTCAGTGGTATAAATATACCTCGCCCCATACTTTTATTTCTTCGGGAGGGCTCGGTACTATGGGTTTTGGTTTTCCGGCAGCAATGGGCGCTAAGCTGGGTTGCCCGGAAAAAATTGTCTTCGATATCGCCGGTGATGGTTCGATTCAGATGAATATTCAGGAATTAGCCACCTGCGTCTGTAATAAAATAAATGTCAAGGTGGCGATATTAAACAACGAATATTTAGGGATGGTCAGGCAATGGCAGGAACTATTCTATAAGAAACGCTATTCTTACACCACATTATACAATCCGGATTTTGTGAAATTAGCCGAAAGTTTCGGCGCAGTGGGTATCCGAGTGACCAAAAAAGAAGAGGTGCGCCCGGCCATTGACAAGGCGCTGGCAATAGATAACACAGTGTTTATTGATTTTCATATTGAACCGGAAGAAAATGTCTATCCTATGGTGCCGGCGGGGGAGGCGATAAATAAAATGTTAGGGGGCTTAGCTTAAAATGCGTCATACCATTTCTGTTTTAGTAGAGAATAAGTTCGGAGTCCTGGCGCGGGTAGCAGGTTTGTTTAGCGCCCGGGGATATAATATTGCTTCTTTATCGGTTTCCGAGACACAAGATCCGGATACTTCCTATATGACTATAGTAGTAGAAGCCAAGGATGAAAATGTCTTGGAGCAGATTAAGAAACAACTGAATAAACTTATCGACGTAATCAGCATTACCGACTTTACCAAGAAGGAGCACGTAGATAGAGAGCTTATTCTTATTAAAGTAAAATATTCTGCCAAAGAGAAAAGTAAATTAGAGAATATCTTGAATAAATATGTGGCTAAGATAATCCAGCATAAAGGGGATACTGCCATTGTTGAAGCTGTAGGGGAACAAGCTCAGATTAAGCAGCTTTTGGATTCCTTAGGGCAATTGGGGATTAAAGAATTAGTGAGGACCGGACGAGTAGCGATTAGTTATTAGGAAGAGGGAGGATTAATAATGCTAAAGATTTATTATGATCAAGACGCGGATTTAAATCTTTTAAAAGGTAAAACCATTGCCATTATCGGTTACGGCATACAGGGCCGCGGCCAGGCACTTTGCCTACGCGATTCCGGTTGTAGTGTGGTAGTTTCCGAAATGGAAGGCACCCCAAATTATGAATTAGCCAAAAAAGACGGGTTCAGTCCTGTTTCCGCTGCCGAGGCAGCCAAGGCCGGGGATATAATTCAAATCTTAACCCAGGACCATGTGCAGGCCAAAGTATATAAGGAAAGTATTAAGCCGAATTTAAAAAAAGGCAAAGCCCTTTGTTTTTCCCACGGTTTTAATATCAGGTTTAAACAGATTAAACCACCGAAGAATGTGGACGTATTTATGATTGCCCCTAAAGGCCCGGGTGCATTAGTGCGCAGAATGTATGAAGAAAGTAAGGGTGTGCCGTGTTTGGTGGCAGTATTTCAGGATGCCAGCGGCCAAGCAAAACAATTAGCCTTAGCTTATGGAAAGGCCATAGGCGGAACACGCGCCGGAATCATTGAGACTACCTTTGATGAAGAAACTGAAACTGATCTATTTGGCGAGCAGGCAGTGCTTTGCGGCGGTGTAACAGAATTAATCAAAGCCGGATTTGATACATTGGTAGAAGCAGGGTATCAGCCGGAGATTGCTTATTTTGAGGTTTTGCATGAATTAAAATTGATTACGGATCTCATTCAGGAATTCGGTATTAGCGGCATGCGTCGAAGAGTTTCTAATACTGCCTGTTACGGAGATTTAAGCCGTGGCCCGAAAATTATTACCGAAAAGACCCGCAAGGTGATGAAAAAATTATTAAAAGATATCAAATCAGGAAAGTTTGCCCGTGAATGGATAAAGGAAAATGAAACCGGCCGGACAAATTTCGATAGTTTATTAAAAGCCGGGGATGACCACCAGATTGAAAAAGTCGGACAGCAATTACGCCAAATGATGCCGTGGATGCGCAAATAGGTGTTAGGTGTTGGGTTTTAGGTGTTAGTTAGAACCAAAGACCTAACACCAAAAACCAAGAACCCATATATGGATAAGATAATAATTTTTGATACTACGCTACGCGACGGAGAGCAGGCTCCGGGAGCAAGCCTTAACCCCAAAGAGAAATTAGAAATCGCCCATGCGCTTTCGGATATGGGGGTGGATATTATTGAGGCAGGGTTCCCTATTGCCAGTAAGGGTGAGCTTTTGTCAGTGCAGCAAATTGCCAAAGCCATTAAAGGCCCGGTAATCTGCGGATTAGCCCGCGCCATCAAAGCAGATATTGATGCTGCGCATGAGGCAGTAAAACACGCCAAGCATCCGCGTATCCATGTATTTTTGGCGACTTCCAAGATTCATATGCAGTATAAATTGAAAAAAGCCGAAGATGAGATCTTGCGCCTGGCAGTAGAATTTACCAAATATGCCAAGCGTTTTTTCCCTGACATAGAATTTTCTCCGGAAGATGCTTCACGCACAGAACGAGAATTTCTTTTTCAAGTGGTAGAAGCAGTAATTGATGCCGGAGCCACTACCGTGAACATACCGGATACTGTCGGATATACTGAGCCTGCGGAGTACGGTTGTTTAATCAAGGCAATCAAAGAAAATGTCCCTAATATCGATAAGGCTATTATTTCCGTGCATTGCCATAATGATCTGGGCCTGGCAGTGGCTAATTCTCTGGAAGCGATAAAGAATGGGGCTCGTCAGGTTGAATGCACCATCAATGGAATCGGCGAACGCGCAGGGAATGCCTCTATGGAAGAAATAGTGATGAGTATTCGTACGCGTAGAGATATCTTTAGTGATGTCGATACCCAGATTAAGACGAACTCTATCTATAAGGTTTCGCGCCTGGTAAGTAAATTAACCGGTTTTGTAGTCGCTCCCAATAAGGCCATTGTGGGCGGTAATGCCTTTCGTCATGAATCAGGCATACATCAGGATGGTGTGCTCAAAGAGCGCTCTACCTACGAAATCATTAAACCTGAAGATGTAGGGTTTACCGGAACGGGAATTGTGCTAGGGAAGCATTCCGGCCGCCATGCCTTAGCCGAGCGGTTAAAAGACTTAGGTTTTAATCTCACAACAGAACAACTGAATACTGTCAGCGAGCGTTTCAAAGCCCTGGCTGATAAAAAGAAGACTATTTTTGACGATGATTTAATTTCCATAGTAGAGGATGAAATTAAACAGATTAAGCCAGTCTGGAAACTGGAAGGTTTTGTTACTAATTCCGGGACAAAGATTACTCCTACGGCAGAGGTAGAGTTAAAATATAAAAATAAGTCCCTTTCTGCAAAATCCAGCGGCGACGGCCCGGTAGATGCCTGTTTTAAGGCTATTGATAAGATTACCGGTATCAAAGGTGAGCTGCAGGATTACCGTATTGAAGCCGTTACTAAAGGTAAAGATGCCCTCGGTGAGGTGAGCCTGAAATTAAAAGCCAAAGGCAAGATAGTGACAGCGCGCGCTTCCAGCACCGATATTATCGAGTCATCGGTCAGGGCTTACATTAATGCCCTCAACAAAATAGAAAGCCTCTAACATTTATCCAAAATTATGGATAAAGCGTTTCCTTTACGAATCTATGGTTTAATAGGATATCCTGTTAAGCATAGCCTCTCGCCGTTAATGCACAATGCTGCATTTTCCGCACTAAAGATAAATGCCGAATACAAACTATTTGAAGTAACCCCGCTTGATTTAGAGGATTTGTTGCGTTCTGTCACAAAAAAAAATATTTACGGCTTTAATATCACCGTACCTTACAAAGAAATGGTTATGCGTTTTTTGCATAAGGTATCCAGGGAGGCGAAATTAATCGGGGCGGTAAACACGGTCAAGGTTTCCCGCGGGAAATTAGAGGGGTTTAATACCGACGGAGCCGGATTCTTTCGGCATTTAACTGGAAGTTTAAAGTTTAATCCTAAAAATAAAAGAATAGCGGTAGTAGGGGCAGGAGGAGCTAGCAAGGCAGTTACCATATATTTAGCTAAGGCCAGGCCCAAATCCATCTTTATTTTTGACTTAGATACGCCTAAAGCAGATCATCTGGTAAGGTACCTCAAAGATAATTTTAAGGTAGTGGATTTTCAGTCTATCCATAAAATCGAAAAGCTGGGTATTGCTGACTGCGATTTGTTAGTTAATGCTACACCGGTAGGCTTAAAAGAAAATGACCCTCCCTTAATAGAGCCCGGATTTATCCACGGCAATCTTTTAGTTTACGACTTAATCTATAATCCGCCCCAGACAAAATTAATCAAAATAGCTAAAGAAAAAAAAGTAAGAGCCTCCAATGGCTTAGGTATGCTTTTATATCAAGGCGCACTATCCTTTGAATTATGGACGCATAAGAAAGCCCCCATACCAATAATGAAAGCGGCATTAGAAAAAGGAGTAGAGAACCTATGATTGATAAAATTATAGTATTTATCTTTGGTTCTATAGTAGGCAGTTTCTTAAACGTCTGTATCCACAGGATGCCTTTGGGTGAATCGGTGGTCTGGCCGCGTTCGCATTGCCCTAAATGCAAAAAAAGAATTCCCGGTTACGACAATATCCCTTTTTTAAGTTATATACTTTTAAAAGGCAGGTGCCGTTTCTGCAAAGAAAAGATTTCGCTGCGATATTTAATAGTAGAGTTCCTTACTGCGTTTATCTTCCTGGTCTTTTATTATCGTTACGGATTAACCTTTGATTTCTTTTTCTATATATTTTTCGCCTCTAATTTAATTGTCGCTACTTTTGTGGATATCAAACACCGCATTATTCCGGATGAGATATCTATCGGCGGGATGATTTTGGGGTTTATTCTTTCTTCCGTCAAGGGAGTGAATCTGGGGCCGTTTAACTATAATTTTTGGCCGATGCTTAATTCGTTTTTAGGAATCATTATCGGCGGAGGGGTAATTTATTTAACCGGGATTATTTTTGATTTAATTTACTTTAAATTAATGAAAAGGCCCCCTATTCAGGGAGAAACCGAATCCATGGGAGGAGGAGACGTAAAGCTACTGGCGATGATCGGGGCTTTTTTAGGTTGGCAAAAGGCCCTTTTAACTTTTTTCCTGGCGCCTTTCTTTGGGGCAATTATTGGCACCATAAACCTTATTATCAAGAAGGACCATACTATTCCTTACGGCCCCTTTTTATCGGTGGCAGCGATTATGTCTCTTTATTGGGCTGACAGAATAATCTATTTAATATTTCTTAGATGAAGGAAGCCGGGAGTAAATGGCAGAGAATTGGCGAGGCTAAAAGGGCCGGGGTTTTGGTACCTTTATTTTCGGTATATTCCCGCCAAAGCATAGGTATTGCTGATTTTAGTGACTTAAAATTAGTGGTAGATTGGAGTGAGCGTAGCGGTAACTCCATTATACAACTTCTTCCTTTAAATGAAGTAGGCTCTTATTTTTGCCCTTACGATTCCTTAAGTTCTTTTGCCCTGGAACCTGCCTATATTTGCCTAGAAAATATCCCTCATCGCAACAAAGATGCTATTAAGTTTAAGATTAATAAAATAAAAGAAGCCTATCCTCTGGGCGGCCATGTAGATTACCGGATCAGAAAAGAAAAAATCAACCTCTTGCGACAGATATATGCCCAAGAGGAGGAATTTGTCCATCCTGACTTTAGGAACTTTAAGGAAAAAAATACTTACTGGCTGGAAGATTTCGCGCTTTTTAAGGTGATTAAGGAATATTTTAAGGGAAGGGCCTGGTATGAATGGGAGGATGGCTACAAAAGGCGCGATAAAACATTATTGGATATTTTTAAAAAACAATATTCCAAAGAAATTGATTTTCAGGTCTGGGCGCAGTGGCATCTTTATCAACAACTAAAAGAGGTAAAGCAATATGCCGCCAAGAAAGGCGTATTGCTCAAAGGAGATTTACCGATTCTGGTTTCTCGCGATAGCGCGGATGTCTGGGCGCACCCGGATTTCTTTAAATTAGAATTTTCCGCCGGAGCGCCACCTGATATGTATTGCGCCAAGGGCCAGCGCTGGGGTATGCCTACTTATAATTGGGAGAAAATAGCTCAAGATGATTACAGGTATCTTAAGGAAAAACTGCATTATGCCCAGGAGTTTTATCATATCTTACGCATAGACCATGTAGTAGGATTATTTCGCATCTGGAGTATACCTTATCAGGAAACAGAAGAAAACAGAGGCCTAAACGGATTTTTTGATCCTGCGGATGAAAAGGCCTGGGGTGAACACGGCAGAAAAATATTATCCGTGATGTTAGAAAACACGGATATGCTTTTGTGCGCCGAGGATTTAGGCATTATACCGAAGGCCTGCCCCCGGACCCTTAAGGAATTAGGTATTCCGGGAAATGACGTGCAGCGTTGGGTAAAAGACTGGGCAGTGAAGCATGATTTTCTGGAGCCTGACAAATACCGTGCCTTGACCGTGGCAATGTTATCCACACACGATACCACTAATTGGGCAGCCTGGTGGGAGCATGAGGCCGGCACAGTAGATGAAGCGCTTTTTATCAGCAAATGCCGGGATCGCGGCATAGATTATATTCATATCAAAGACCAGCTTTTTGATTTGAATTTTCCCTGCCGCACCAGATTACGTTGGTTAAACAGCGTAAACTCCGTAGATAAACTAGTGGGAACTTTGGGAAAGAGAAAAGAAGAGGTCAGGGATTTTATTGATATGTATGAGAATACCTATCAAGAAAAGGAAAAGCTTTGGAAACATCTGGGCTTCGTGGGGAAAATGCAGGAGAAGGCGGATGCAGAAATCGTCAGGGCGGCCTTAAAAATAACCTTGGATTCACAGGCCATATTCTGTATTCAGTTAATCATAGATTGGCTGATGTTATCCGATATCTTTAAAGGGGATCCTTACGAATACAGGATTAATATCCCCGGCACCATCAGCCCTTATAACTGGTCGCTGACCATTCCTATTCCTCTTGAAGATTTGCTCAAACATAAAGTCACAGAAGATATCCGCGCGTTGATAAAAGAGGCGGGTAGAATTTAGAGATATTTTATGGTTTCGCTTTTCGCGTGCTGAAATTTTTTGCCGTGTACTTCGGTTTACGGCTCTCTCTCGGAGAGACCTTACACGGGAGCACAATCCTCCGTTCGCCGTAATCCCTCATACACTTTTGCCAAAAAATTTCTAATGCACGCTCTAAGCGAAACGCATAAAATTTTAATTATAGCAATTGGCTAAAACCTCCATTCGCTCGTAAAATCGCCAGCTTCATTTTGTAAAAGAATAAAAATGAAGCTGTTATAATCTAGGGTAGTACTCTTGGGAAAACGTCTCCATAACCCTATAGAGCGATGATTTAATTAGTATTGACAAGAGAGGAATTCTGTGATACATTTTAATTGTCATCCCGATAGAACCTAAAGTTTTATCGGCCCCGGGCTCCTGAGAGTTCGGGATTTTTTTTAGAGATCAATAAGTTATGAAGAAAGTTATAGCCTTAGTTGACGGATTCAACATCTACCACTCATTAGATGAAAATCAATCTTTTCGTAAATATAAATGGCTAAATCTTAGAAGATTAACAGAACTTTTTATTGGGAAAGATGAAGAATTAGGAGATGTTCTTTATTTTTCCGCATATGCTTTTTGGGAGCCAGATAAAGTTGCGAGACATAAGATCTATATAAATGCTCTAATGACAGCAAATGTAACACCTATTCTTTCAGAATTTAAACAGAAAGATAGAAAATGCAAAGAGTGTGGCAAAGTATATAAGAGTTATGAAGAAAAACAAACTGATGTGCAAATAGCAATAAATTTATTTAAAGTAGCAATTGATGGTATATATGAAAAGGCAGTAGTTATTTCAGGAGATAGCGATTTAATTCCGGCGCTACGAGCAGTAAAAGCAAAATTCCCCTTAAAGAAGATACATCTCTTATTCCCGCCGAACAGAGCAGGCGAGTCATTAAAGAGAGTCGCCGATTCGTATTCCAGGATCAGAGAAAAACATTTAGCAGGCGCTCAATTCCCCGATGTTATTGATTTAGGAAACAACCAGACTTTAACTAAACCTTCTGAGTGGAAATAGCCTGTGTCCAAAACGCGTCCATTCAATTTCATAACTATTTCTTAAATCCGCGCTATAAAAATCCCTGTTAGATTTCCTCATTTCTTACGTCTATTAACGCCTTAAATCCATTACCATTTTGAAATGGAAGTGGTATAATTGGAAAAGCAATAGTTAACAAAAGGAAAATATGGGTAATATTAAATTGGAGGATGATAAGAATTGTTTTGTTTGTGGCGATAAGAACAGCTACGGACTCCGGCTTAGGTTTACAATTGATAAAGATAATACAATGCATACAGAGTTTATGCCCCAAAAACATCATCAGGGTTTTAAGGATATTGTGCATGGTGGTTTAATCGGACTTATCTTAGATGAAATTATGGTTAATCTGGCATGGAAAATGGGGAAGAACGTTGTTACTGCTGAGTTTAATGTTAGGCTAAAGAGAATAGCTAAAGTTCAAGAGAAACTTTTATTTAGAGGATGGATAGATAGAGAAGACAACAAGATAATCTATACTAAAGCTGAAGCAAAAAATGAGCATGGAACAATTATTGCTCTTGCAAATGCAAAGTGTTTCAAAGTAAAGGAGCAATTTAAGTAATTATTGTAGCGGGTGGGGAGGAATAGGTTCAAGCGGGGCGGAGGTAAGGAGGAAGGATGGAGAAGAAGCTAAATAAAGATTACGTCTGCATATACCGAACACCATCTCATGACCAACTGGCTATTATAAAATCTTTATTAGATTCCAATGAAATTCCTTACTTTATTGAAAACGAACACTTTGCTTCTTTAATCGGCGTATCAGATGGGGCTGTGAATTTTGGCATTATGATTAAAACAAGCTATTCAGAAGAAGCAAAAGAATTATTAAATGAGATTATACAACCAAAAGATAAGTAAGATAGAGAATAATGGGGTCAGAATTATTTTCTGCCCTAGTAAATAATTCCGACCCCGTTTTTACTATTTTTACTAAACAGCGATAAAAAAGGAGGTAGTAAGAATGAAAAAAATAACTGTATACAGCTTAGTAGTGGGATTATTGTTGTTTCCTGTAGCTGTGGCATTAGCCCAAGGTAAAGGAACAGGAGCTAGGACAAGCGGGTTTCATCAACAACAGAGACAAGAAAGGCAAGCCTTTCAGAAACAGGAAGGGCAAGAACGCAAAGATTTACGTGAGAGCTTACAAGGGAAAACTTCCGAGGAAAAGCAGGCAGCGATCAAAGAATTTCATGCAGAACAATCTCAAGAAAGAAAGGCGTTCAATCAACAACAACATCAAGAAAACATGAATTTTCTAAAACAAAGATTAGCTAATAATCCAAAACTCACCGATGCCCAGAAGGAAGAACTCAGTAATTTATTTGAGAATCAATACAAGAAGAATGTTTCTTTTCGCAACACCCAGCACAGTGAAAATGTGGCTTTTTTTGAGCAGGTAGCCAATAATCCCAATATGACTCAGGAGCAAAGGAAAAAGGCCATTAGAGCACATTTTCAGGAGCAGAAAACAGAGAATAAGGAGAAAAGATGAAAAAGAAAACATCAGTAGTTTTACTAGTAGCAATAACCTTAAGTTTTTACGGCTTTGCTTTTGCGGAAACTGAAAAAGAAAAAGCTGCAAAGGAATTTCAGGAATTAAAAGCTGATTTTGAAACTGAAATATCCTATCCTCCTTACTCAGACTATACCTTTACTAACAAATATTGGAACTCGGAATCCGGTCAAAAAATTATTGCTATGGGCAAAAGAGCCTTGCCGTTTATCATGGAAGAAATAAAAAACGGGAAATCTTGGTTTGTTGTTGCGGCAGAGAGGATTACCGGTATTAAAATGAGGGGCCCGGAAGCAGATGACCTAACCGAACAATGGTTAGATTGGTGGGAAGAAAATAAGGAACAGTTTAAATAAGGAGGCAGAATGGATAAAGAAAGATCAATGGGAGTAACGGTATTTGGATGGTTATTTATTATTGGTGGCATATTGGGTATTTTGGGAAAGATATCCGCAGCTATGCGAGCTAGCGCAATGCTAGATGTGAAATATATTTTAGCTTTTGTAATCTCAGCATTGTGCTTAACCTGCGGAATATATCTATTGAAATTAAGGCCCTGGGCAAAACAATTAGCGATTGTTTTAGCCGGTATCAATACTATTTACGCTTTAATTATTTTTAACGGCCTTGCTAAAACAGATTATAGCAAGATGATGGATTATGCCTCCAAAAAACAGGAGCAAATGGTTCAGGAGCAATATAAACCTGAATATCAGAAAAAAGCTTTAGAAGCAATTGAAAGGCAGAAACAGATTACTGAAAAAGCTATGCCTATACTTTTTGCAATCGTTACCGGAATTACTATTGGGTGGAATATAATTATAATCTTTTTTTTCACCCGCCCCAAAGTGAAGGAGCAGTTTACTGGAGCGGAATCCCCGCAGCGAAGCGGAGGGGATCAAGGAGCAGTTTGAATAAGGTAATAAAGGGGTCAGATTTATTTTCTGCCCTAATAAATAATTCCGACCCCGTTTTTCTTAAACTCGACAGGGTCCGCTAAACAGCGATAAAATATGCTTTACTTATATTTAGATGAAAGCGGAGATTTAGGTTTTGATTTTATAACCAAAAAGCCATCAAAATTCTTTACTATAACAGTTCTTTTAATTAAAGGGCAAAGTAATAACCGGATATTAATAAATGCTATTAAACATACCTTAAAGCGTAAATTAAGAAAGAAGAAGCTTTTTAAGAAATCTTCTTGCGAATTAAAAGGAAGTAAAGTTTCTTTTGAGGTAAAGAAATATTTTTATGGGCAAGTAGAAAAGCTGGATTTTAAGTTATATGCCCTTACTTTGAATAAAAAAAGACTATATAAAGACTTGATGAAAGCAAAAGAAAGAATTTATAATTACATAGCAAGGTTAGTTTTAGATCAGATAAACTTTGACGATGCGCAAGCAAGAGTTATTTTGATATTAGATAAAAGTAAAGGTAAGCCAGAAATCGCCGATTTTAATTCCTATATTTTTAGTCAAATTAAAGCTAAGATCAATCCAAGAATACCTTTAGACATTTATCATGGTTTGTCGCATGAAAATTTAGGGTTGCAAGCAGTTGATGTGTTCGCGTGGGGAATATTTAGGAAGTATGAAAAACGGGATTTAGAGTGGTTTAATGTGTTTAAGGGCAAAATTACTTATGACGATGTTTATCTCCCCTAAAATAAAAACGAGCGTGCCCTACAGGTTTTTAACGTTTAGGCTCTTGCCCACCATACGGAGGGGAACACCTAAAACAACCCATAGCGGTCTTACCGCTCAACAATAAGTATATTCGGTAAAGTGTATTTTGTCAAGAAATTTATTCTAAAGAATGAAAAGGATTCTTTTATTTATTTTTTTACTTTCTTTCTTAAGCCTTACCTCAAAGACTATAGCACAGGACCTATTGCAAGATGAGATGACAGGAGAAAGCAGTCCATTTGGAGTGTTGGAGTTTCTGCCTTGGGACCATAGTTGGAATAACTATAAATATCCGGATGAGAATTCTCTCAAGAAGGCTGTGGCATTAATGCAGCAGGCGAATATCAAATGGGTAAGGATGGATTTTTTGTGGGAGGATATTGAACCGGAGAAAGGAAGCCGTAATTTCAAAAAGTATGATTATATAGTTGATTTATTAGCCAAAAATAATATCAACATCTTGGGTTTATTAAGCTATAGTGTATCTTGGGCTGGGCCAGCCTGGAATTCTCCTGCCTATGACGATAAATCCTTCGTTAATTATGTATCCTACGTTATCAGTCGTTATAAAGATAGAGTAAAATACTGGGAGATTTGGAATGAGCCGGATGATGAGCAGTATTGGACGCCTCAGGATGGTATGGTACGCTACACCCAACTGTTAAAAGAGGTGTATATCAAAGCCAAAGAGATTGATCCTGATTGCAAAGTATTAAACGGAGGTTTATCTAAGGCCATAACTCTATCCTTGAAGAAAATATATAAGAATGGTGGAAGGGAATATTTTGATATCTTAGCCATTCATCCCTTTGTAAATCCCCTAAATGAAGGAGATGTGGCTAGAGTAAAAGGGTTGTATCTCGGTTGCAAAAAGATTATGAGGGAGAATACGGATGACAAGAAGATATGGTTTACAGAATTAGGCGCTCCCGGCGTAGGGTCTCCTTCGCAAATAAACGCTTGGTGGGTGGGCATGAGCCCTACTGAAGAACAACAGGCGGCATGGGTCAAAAGAATTTACACCCAGATACTCATTGAATTACCGGATTGCGATAAGATATTCTGGGCTTTTTTCAGAGATTGCAAGAATCACTGGGGTAACGGAATTGATTATTTTGGGCTGGTGCGATGGGATTTTTCCAAAAAACCATCTTTTAATGCCTATAAAGAATCTGCGCAGCAATGGAATGTAAGAAATATAAAGGATTAAGATGCCAGTTATGGAAGGCGTAGAGTTTTATATTTCCAAGCGCGTAGGAAGAGCGATTATGGACTACGGGATGCTTGCCGACGGAGATAAGATTGCGGTAGCGGTGTCCGGCGGTAAAGACAGCCTGACCTTGCTTAGGGTATTGAAAGATCGCCAGAAATTCGTTCCGATAAAATATGAGATTTTGGCAGTACATATTGATTTGGGTTATCCGCGTTCCTGCGCTAAGAAGCTAGAGGCTTATTTTAAAAATTTAGGGGTAAAATACCATATTGAGAAGGTGGATGTATTAAAAGAAACTAAACCCAGCGATATTAATTGTTTTTGGTGTTCTTGGAATAGAAGAAAAGCTCTCTTTGAAACAGCTTATCGCTACGGTTGCACCAAAGTTGCCCTTGGCCATCACAAAGATGATATTGTAGAGACAGTCCTTCTGAATATGTTTTTTCAGGGAGAGATTTCTGCGATGAAGCCGGAGCAGGAATTGTTTAAAGGCAAAATTGTGATTATCCGGCCTTTGGCTTATGTGGAAGAAAACTTGATCCGTAAGTTCGTCAAGGTAGAGAAATTTCCTCTATATGACTGTATCTGTCCTAATATCTTTGTTTCTAACCGCACAAAAGTCGGGAAAATGATTAAAGAGTTGGAAAAAGTTTGCCCGGAGGTAAAAACCAATATTTTTAGAAGCCTAAAGCGCATCAAAAAAGATTATTTGCTTTAAAAAAACAGCTTATAGTGGTATACTCTTTTTTAGGTAAAAGGAGGGGCAATGATTTGGATGATTGCGGCAATTATTACGGCAGGAATATTGATTGTCGTTCTTTTAGTATTTAAAATTTCATCCCAACTAAACCAACAACTGAATACTCTTACTCAGCAGTTTAATGAGCGCCTCAAAGAGACAACCTTGGCCTTACGGGATACGCATAAGACAGTAGGTGATAGGCTAGATTCAGCAACAAGAGTTTTTGGCGAAGTGCAAAAGAGCCTCGGCCGTTTGGAAGAAAGCTATAAAGAGATCAGTGAAATCAGTAAGGATATCTCCAGTTTACAGGATTTACTGCGCGCCCCTAAATTTAGAGGGGAAGTAGGGGAAACTCTTTTGAAAAAACTATTGGAAGATATCCTGCCGAAAGAGAATATCCAGTTGCAGTATCGTTTTAAAAGCGGGGATATAGTGGATGCGGTAATAGTCGTCGGGAAAAATTTAATTTCCATAGATGCTAAATTTCCTTTGGATAATTTTAGAAAGGCAACCGAGCTTCATTCTGAAGAGGAAAGACAAGGGTATTACCGCACTTTTACGCGCGATATAAAGGAGCGCATTGATGAGGTAGCCGCTAAATATATCTTACCTGACGAAGGGACTTTTGATTTTGCCCTGATGTATGTACCAGCAGAAGCAGTGTATTATCATATTGCTAAAGACGATGAATTAGCTTCCCACGCAAGATTAAAAAAGGTTATTTTTGTTTCACCAAATACTTTTTATGCCTATCTTCAAGCAATCCTCTATGGGCTAAAGGGAATGAATGTCCAGCGTAATATCCAAAAGATCCTCTCGGAATTAGGCGGGGTGCAATTGGATTTTAAAAAGTTCGAAGAGGGTTTTGAGGTAATCGGTGTACACCTAGGCAATGCCGCAAAGAAATACCACGAAGCCAGAACTAAACTTGGGCAGCTCAACGAGAAGCTGGCGCTAACTACGCAAAATAAACAAATCGAATCTAACTAAAAGAGTTATTTTTTTCTTCCAAAGTGATCCTGAATATCAAGGTTATACCCAAATCTAGCAAATCTCTGGTTAAAAAAGAAAATGATACCCTCAAGGTTTATCTGACCAAGCCTGCGCAGGATGGCCTAGCCAACAGGCAATTAATAGAATTATTAGCCAAACACTTCGGCGTAAAAAAATACCAGATTAGTATTATTTCCGGAGAGAAATCCAAAAATAAAACTATTCGTATAGATGCCTAAGATTAAAGATTTTCCCGATACTGGAGTAGTTTATGCTTTTAGTATTCGTAGCGACGGCAATATGTCTTTACGCTATGGTAATACCGAAAACTCATTAAATAATCGAAAGAATTTTCTTGGTGGTTTAGGCATTAATTACAAGGATTTAATTTGTGTCCAACAGATCCATGGTAACCAAACCAGATACGCTACCGGAAAAGATAAAGCAAGAGGGGCATTGACTTATGAGAGCGCCATAGCCGATACCGACGCCTTGGTCACTGATAGAAAGAATCTGCCTTTGGCCGTATTTACCGCGGATTGCCTTCCTATATTTTTATATGATCCCCAAACCCCAGCTATCGGCTTGGTGCATGCTGGTTGGCGTAGCACCCAAGAGAATATTGTTACTGTAGCTATCCAGTTAATGCAGGAAGAATTTAATACCCGGGTTAAAGACCTCTGTGTAGGTTTCGCTCCGGCAATAAGAGAGTGTTGTTATGAGGTCGAGGAAGATTTTAAAAAATTTTTTCTCATTGGAATAAGCGAGAGAAACAGCCGTTATTATCTAGATTTAATCAGGATTAATAAAAAACAGATTTTAGATTTAGGGTTGAAAGAAAATAATATCTTTGACTCTGGGATATGCACTGTCTGTAACAACAAAGATTATTTTTCATATCGCAAGGAAAACGAAGCAAGCGGTAGGATGATGTCGGTGATGATGTTAAGGTAAGGGGAGGGGTTAATTATGGCAGGGGCATTAGTAATTTATTATTCGCGAAGCGGCAACACCAAAAAAATGGCAGAATCTATTATGGAGGGGATGAAAAACCAAGGCTTAAATGCGGTTTTAAAAGATGTAAAAGATGTCA
>Ga0154682_113_pt12 | contig 46386 bp, 43 predicted proteins | sample Rifle2008BG13ft_FD_116111 | JGI IMG/M metagenome (GOLD analysis project Ga0154682, IMG submission 116111) | Omnitrophica WOR_2 bacterium RBG_13_41_10
TTGTGCAGGAAGCAATTCAATAAACTGGGCTAATTCAGAAGGCAGGATGTTCCAGCCTAAACGCAGGTGCTTTTGTAGAGATGCAGATTTATATTGCGTCAAGACATAAATCCGGCGCAGCCCAGAATTAATGCAGTTGCTTAAAGTAAAATCTATAATCCGGTATATCCCGCCAAAAGGGACGGCGGGCTTGGTCCTGTCGCGGGTAAGAGGAAACAGCCTTTCCCCTTTGCCGCCGGCCATGATAAAAGTCAAAACTTTCTTCATCATTTTAGTAAAATTGCCGTAATCCCGCGCCTGATCATCATTACGCTGATAGCAGCAAGTAAGATATACATAATTTTAGAGAATGCCCATGTACCGCTGGCACCCATAATTTTCATAATGGTATCGGCCTTCACTAAAGTAACCCAGACAATAGCCATATTTATTACCAAAGAAACAAAAGTCGGCATAATGCCAAAGCTATCCAGCATCATGATGGTAGTAGTCAATACTGCAGGCCCGGTAATTAAAGGTGTGCCTAAAGGAAAAACCCCGATATCTTTATCGTGTTGGGAAGCAAAGGCTGCCTTGGAGCCGCCCGGCAGTAATAAGCGTAGGGCAATTACAAATAAGAGCGCTCCTCCTGCAATCTGAAAATCCGCGATGGTAATACCGATTAAATTAAACACCCATTTGCCGATAAACATAAAGGAAACTGCCATGATGGTGGCGGTAGCAACCGAATCAATAATAATCTTATGCCTTTGCTTTTTATTTACGCCTTCTACCAGCGAAACAAACAAAGGGATATTACCGATAGCGTCTACCGCGACAAATATCGGGATAAAAGTCAATATATAGGGTTGCAAGGTCTCTAACATAGTATTTTATATTATATCCAACTGCCCTTAAAAAGCAATGAAATTTTTGTAAATGGGGTCAGAATTATTTTTTCATCCGACCGCATTTTTAGAAAAAAAATAATTCTGACCCCATTTACGGAAACGCCAGATTCATTTTATTATTCTATTTTTTTAATTAAAGGCAGGCAGAGAAAACTGGTTAAGGAAGAGATAATAATCAGCCATTTTAGGCCGATTACGGGCAATAAAAATGCTCCGGAAAGGTTACTGGCAGGAATTGACAGGTTACTCATGCTGCAAAGCAGCGCAAAAGAAGTGGCCTCCAGGCCCTTGACACTATTTCTGGCCATGAAATCCATGACCATTAAAAAGATAAACATGCCTATCAGGCTATAAATTACGTCATAGATAACCGCAGTAACAGGGGTATAGTAGAGATAGCTTAGGCTAGTCACTGCCCCTAAAAATACGGAAAAGTACAGCCATTTTTTAATGTTGATTTTTTGGCTAAATTTATAATATAAAAGAGAACCTATCACCCCAAAGACCGTGCTGATACTGCCTAAAACCCCTATCCAAACCTTGCCCCATTTAAAAGTATCCCTCTGGATAAAGAAAAGCGGGGTCCCGAAAGAAGGAGAAAATTTATAGAGAAAAATAAACAGCCCGATAATCAATAATTTTTTATGGCTGAATAATTTTTTTAAATCTAATAAGAGCGTAGTGGGAGGTTTATTTTGCTTGGCATCATCCTCTTTATAGAAATAGGCAGGGATTGCTACTACTAGATAAACCGGGATCAGGGCCAAGAAGGCCATCCTGTAGCCCCATTTTTCTGCGATATAGCCCCCTCCTACGCCGGTAAACAAACCTGCTATGGTAATAGAAATCCATTGCACGCTCTGAATTTTTCCGGTCAGGCTATATTTTTTTCCTTCTACGCACATAATTCCATCCACTGCGACATCTCTAAAAGCAGAATTAGCGGAATTAAGTATCAGCATGGTAATGAGGGCAAATAACGGCAAGGTTGCTAAACCCACCCATAGCGATAAAATTATATCAAATGCCAGTGCCATAAAAATCCAAACCTTCTTATTAAAAAAATTATCTATCAGATACCCTATTAACGGTTTTACTAGCCATGCAGATATAATAATGCTACTGATAATCATTATTTTTTCCGCAGGAAAATTGAGGGTTTCTTTTAAATAATAAAATAACCCCTGTGAAGGCAGGCCTTCTATTCCTTGGGTAAAATAAACCGCACTACTCAAAGTGAATATCCAGAATAGTTTCTTATTCATTATTTAAGTTTAAGGGGTAACTGGTAGAGTTTCGCTTTTTTCTACAGGGTTTTCTTGAGGTTCGGGCTGGGCTACTTTTTCTTTAAGAGGCGCATCTTGCGGCACAGCGGCATCTGGGGCCTTGATATTTCTCATCAGAGACTTGCTTTGCCTTGCCGAGAGCACTGCCAGGCTTAAGACGGTAACAAAAAAGAGTATCGCCAAAATAGTAGTGGTTTTGGTAAGGAAGGCGCTGGTTTTTGTTCCGAACATCGACTCTACCCCTGAGAAGCTATCGACTAATCCTCCGCCGCGTCCGGATTGAATCAAAATAATCCCGATCAATAACACACAGACAATAACATGAATCGCAATGATTAAAGCCATTATTTTTTCACTCCGCTTGCTAATTTTACAATTTCAGAAAAAGAATCAACCTTTAAACTGGCGCCCCCCACCAATGCCCCGTCTACATCAGGCTCACTTACTAGCTCTACGATATTCTCCGGTTTTACGCTTCCGCCGTATTGAATGCGGAGGAAAGAGGCAACCTCTTCATTATACATCTTAATCAATAAACCGCGAATATATTTTTGCGCTTCTTCGGCCTCTTGGCTAGTTGCGGTTTTTCCCGTGCCTATTGCCCAGACCGGCTCATAGGCTATGACTATCTTTAATATATCTTCCGGGCTAATATCCATAAGGCTATTTTTTATATGGTCGTCTAAAACTTTAAAGGTTTTTTTGCTTTCTCTTTCCGAAAGGGTCTCTCCTACGCATACTATTGGAGTTAATCCTTCACTAAGCGCGGCCTTTAACTTTTTATTTACCGATTCATTTGTTTCAGAGAAAAATTGCCGGCGTTCGGAGTGCCCGATAATCACGAAACTACAACCTGCGTCTTTGAGCATCAGGCTAGATATCTCTCCGGTAAAAGCCCCCTCTTTCTGCCAATAAAGGTCTTGCGCACCCAGCTGAATATTAGACCCTTGAATCACTTCTGTCACTTCAGCCAAAGCCGTAAAGCCAGGGCAAATAACAATATCTATATCCTGGGTGTCTAACTTAAAAAGTTCGCGTTTTAGGCCATTGGCTAATTCTATTGACTCGCTGATGGTCTTATGCATCTTCCAGTTTCCGGCGATAATAGTCTTTCTCATTTTATATCCGTAAGCGCGGCTATGCCGGGTAGGGTTTTACCTTCCATAAACTCTAAGCTTGCACCACCGCCGGTTGAGATATGGGCCATCTTATCTTCTAACTTAAATTTACTCATTGCTGCTGCGGTATCTCCTCCGCCGATAATACTGGTCACCGAAAGCCCGGCAATAAAATTAGCTATACTTTTAGTCCCTTTGCTAAAAGGCTCTATTTCAAAAATTCCTAAAGGCCCGTTCCAAACAATAGTTTTGGCGCCTTTAAGTTTATTCTTAAAAAGCGCTATGGTTTTTGGCCCGATATCAACAGCAATCTTGCCTTCGGGCACATCTTCACCAACGATCTCTTGATTTAAGGGAGGATCGATATTATCTACTACCAAATTGTCAATGGGCAGGAGAATATCTTTTTTAAGGGATTTGGCTTTTTCTAAAATAGTTAGGGCTAATTCGATTTTGTCTTTCTCTAGCTTAGAATTCCCGATTGTTTTTCCCTGGGCTTTTAAAAAAGTATAGGCCATCCCGCCGCCTATTAAGATAGCATCGCATTTAGGAAGCAGGTTTTCTATCACCCCTATTTTATCAGAGACCTTAGCCCCTCCTAAAATAACTACAAAGGGCCTGGCCGGATTCTCAATGGCATTTCCTAAATAGCGGATTTCTTTTTCCAAAAGAAAGCCCGCCGCAGACTCTAGATACCGCGTTACCGCCTCAGTAGAGGCGTGCGCCCTATGCGCAGTGCCAAAGGCATCGTTGACATAGATATCAGCCAGGCTGGCTAATTGGCCGGCAAACTCTGTATCATTTTTTTCCTCTTCAGGGTGAAACCTCAAATTCTCTAGTAGCACCACTCTTTTCCTGGATGCCTTGACTTCTTGCCTGATTTTTTCTCCCACGCAATCACTTAAAAACTCTACCGGTTCCCCTAATAACTGCGATAACCTCTCTGCCACTGGTCTTAAACTGTATTTTGCCACTACCTTGCCATCAGGCCTGCCTAAGTGGCTGATAAGTATTAATTTCTTAGCCTTATTCTCTAATATATATTTTATCGTCGGTAAAGTTGCCTTTATGCGTGTGTCATCGGTAATATTCAGCTTTTCATCCTGCGGCACATTAAAATCCACCCGCATTAATACCGCCTTGTTTGCCAAATCAATGTCTTTTATTGTTAACTTGTTCATTTATAAACCTTTCTTCGCTACATATTCACATAAGTCTACGACCCTTAGCGAATATGCCCATTCGTTATCGTACCAGCCCAGCACTTTTACCAGGTTAGTGCCAACAACCTTAGTTAACTCTGCATCCAATATGCAAGAATAGCTAGAGCCATAAAAATCTTTTGAAACTAACGGCACAGTAAGGTACTGCAAAATGCCTTTTAAGTTAGTTTCTGAGGCTTTCTTAAAGGCTGCGTTTACAGATTCCACCGTTACCTCTTTTTCCGTAATACAGGTCAAATCCGTCAGCGAAACATCCGGAGTGGGAACGCGAATTGCTAACCCATCCAGCTTGCCTTTTAACTCAGGAATCACAGAACCGATGGCCTTGGCGGCACCCGTTGACGTAGGTATTATAGATACGGCTGCAGCGCGCGCGCGCCTTAAATCCTTATGCGGAAGGTCTAAGATTTTCTGGTCATTAGTATAAGAGTGTATAGTAGTCATCAGGCCGCTCTTGATACCGAAATTATCCATTAATGTTTGTGCCATAGGAGCCAGGCAATTGGTAGTACAAGAGGCATTAGAGATAATATTGTGTTTTTTGGGGTCGTAATTTTTTTCATTGACGCCTAAGACAATAGTGATGTCTTCTCCCTTGGCAGGAGCGCTGATTATTATTTTCTTTACTCCACCGTTAGTGATATGCCCGATACATTTTTCCTTATCCGTAAATACCCCGGATGATTCTATCACTATCTCTACCCCGTAATCCTTCCAGGGAATCTCTGCGGGAGATTTAGCGCTTAAGACTTTTAGGGTCTTGCCATTTACTATTAAAGCATCTTCTTTTGCTTCTATATTGGCATCCAAAGTGCCAAAGTTAGAATCGTATTTGAGAAGATGCGCTAATGTTTTTGTCCCGACGGGCAAATCATTTACTGCTACAAAATCAAGATCTTTGGAGGCCTTTTTTAAGGCTGCCCGATAAACCAACCTGCCTATTCTTCCAAATCCGTTAATACCAACTTTTACTGCCATTGTGTTAACCTCCTTCTTTTTAGCTTTTGATGATCTAGGCTTCTCTTAAGAATTTTGCGGATAATTCAGGCGGGGTAGCTACAACGTAAACCCCGGAACCCCATTCAAAACCTGCTACGCGCGTCAACTTTGGCATAAATTCAATATGCCAATGATAATATTCTGTATCGCTATCGCCGTTAATGGGCGAAGAATGGATAATAAAATTATAGGAGGCATTGGGAAAAATCTTTTTTAGCTTTATGATGGTGTCTTTCAGTATCACTGCCAATGCCGGCAGTTCCTCTGCAGATATTTCATAGAAAAAGCCGTTATGTTTTTTGGGGATAATACAGATTTCAAAAGGAAAACGCGAGACAAACGGGCAAAAAGATAAAAAGTATTTGTTCTCTAGGATTATTCTTTTCTTTTCTTCTTTCTCCTGACGAATCATATCGCAGAATAAACAACGTTCGCGGTAATTAAAATAATGATGCGCACCGCGGATTTCTTCCATGGCATTCTTGGGCACCATCGGTAGAGCCACTATTTGAGTATGCGGATGCTCCAGGGAAGCGCCGGCAGCCGCACCGTAATTTTTAAAAATCATAATATATTTAAAGCGTTTATCTTTAATTAAATCGACTGTCCTGCGGCAATACATAGAAAGGAACTTCTCTACTTCCTCACCAGATAAATCGTAAATATCTTTCTGATGATACGGGGTTTCTAGCAGCACCTCATGCGCACCCACGCCATTAGACATATCATACATGCCTGAACCGCGCCGGTCGAGTTCGCCTTCGATTTGCAGTGCGGGAAATTTATTAGGGACTACTCTTACCTGCCAGCCGGGCGTATTGGGGCTGGTGTGCGGATCACGGATGGCCTCTATCTCTGGAGGGGTCATCGCTTCATTTCCGTAACAAAAAGGGCATGTCCCCCCGCGAAAAGTACGCGGCTCGTATTCGAATTCTTCGGGCTTACTAGGATGATCGGTATTTACGATCACCCATCTGCCGCCTATAGGATCCCTTCTTAACTCTGACATATTTAAACTGCAACCTCTCTTAAAAATTTTGCCGCATCTTCTGGCGGCAAAGGGCAGATATAAAACCCTGTCCCCCACTCAAATCCAGCTACCCGGGTTAACCTCGGCATTATTTCAATATGCCAATGATAATCATGGTCTATGCTCTTCCAATAGCCTACCTTGGGGCGCTTAAAGGGGGCTGTATGAATAACGTAGTTATAAGGAGGGTCATTCAGGCCTTTTTTTAATTTGGCAAGGGTTTTTCGTAAAATCCGGGCCAGATCAAGACGCGATGCCATCTCCAGGTTTGTAAAATCGCAGGAATGTTTTTTGGGCAAAATCCATGCTTCAAAAGGAAACCTTGAGGCAAAAGGGCTTATTGCGATATAACCGTCGATATCCAATATCAGGCGGTCTTTAGTTTCTAATTCCTGCCTAATAAGATCGCAAAATACGCATCTTTCGTGATATTCATAGTAATGCCTTGCGCCTACGAGCTCTTCTTTGACGCGTTTAGGATTGACGGGGGTAGCGATTATCTGAGACCGGGTATGCTTGATCCTGCCACTACCGGCAGCCCAACCGTAATTTTTAAAAATTAGGACGTATTTAAAACGTTTATCTTTTTCTAGATCTAATACACGATCACGGTAACAGGCGATTACTTTAGCTATCTGCTCATCGCTTAAATCTGCCATATTGGCTATATGCTGATTAGTTTCAATAATAATCTCGTGCGCTCCGATACCGTTCATTAAATCATATAATCCGTCCCCGCGCCGGTCAAGATCTCCTTCAATTCTCAAAAAAGGCGCAATGCTCGGTACCACTCTTAAATCCCATCCGGGAGCATTAGCGGGATTGTTTCTAGGTCTTATGGCGTATATTTCCGGGGGAGTTTCTTTTTCTTTACCTTCACAAAATGGGCAGGGTTTTTCCACCGGTTCCTGCTCAGCTTGAGCAGTAAACTGATCAGGCCTTTTAGAGCGCTCGGTAGCAATAATAACCCATCGGCCTATAATCGGATCTTTTCTTAGTTCCGGCATCTTAAAAAGTGAAAAGTTAAATTTGTTAATTATACCACGACTGATTTTTTATGCAATCTTTTTTTCGGGGTAGCCCAGTCTGTCACCTGGGCTAATTCTGTGCCCGGCAATAAATTCTTCGGCGGGCATCCTACGCTTACCCTCTATCTGTAATTCTTCAATGATTAAATTATCTTTTCCGGTTTCCACAATTATGCCTTCTTTTGAAACTTGAATTATTTGTCCTGGTTCCCCAGCGTCCCCCCGGCCCAATGCCCTAGCGAGCTGTGATCTATAAATCTTCAATAACTTGTCATTATAATAGGTAAAAGCCCCCGGCCATGGCAAAACTCCTTTTATTAAGTTAAAAATATCTATAGCGGATTTTTCCCAATTAATCTGGCCGTCTTCTTTCTTGAGTTTCGGTGCAAAAGTTATATTTTTATCATCCTGCGGCTTTAAAATATAATTCCTTTTCTCTATAGAATGAATTGCTTCTAACAATAACCGTGCTGCGATATCAGCTAATTTACCTTCTAAGCTTATCGCAGTATCGGCTTGGCTAATATTTATTTCTTTTTGTAAAATTATCGGCCCGCTGTCCATGGCTTTTTCCATCTTTATTATACTAAGCCCTGTTTTTGTGTCGCCATTTATAATAGCCCAATTTATAGGAGCAGCTCCTCTATATTTAGGCAAAAGCGAGGCATGGGCATTGAGAGAAAAAATTTGGGGGATATCCAGGACTTCTTGAGAAAGAATCTGGCCGTAGGCCGCTACTACAAAAAGATCGGGTTTAAGTTTTTTAAAAAAGGCTATTGCCTCAGCATGATTAATTTTAACAGGTTGATAGGTTTTTAACTTTAGCTCCAGGGCTTGGTCTTTCACTGCAGTATGCTCTAAAGTGAGGCCGCGTCCTTTTTGCTTATCCGGCTGAGTCACTACACAGGATACATTATACAATCCCGCCAAGGCCTTTAACGCGGGGACAGCAAATTTTGCGCTACCGAAGAATGCTATGTTCATTTTATTCCTTTAGGGACACCCTTTGAGCCAATCGGGAGTGTGTCCCTTAACGAGCTACTTTGGGGACACCCTTAGCTTTGGCTGGAAGGGTGTCCCTGTTATAGCGGATCGACATCCACCGTTACTATTATACCTGAATGACGCAACTTTTTTAAGCGTATTTTTAAAAACCTGCTTATTTTTTTAGCACCGGAGGCGCTTAGCAATATCTGCCAATAAAAGTTACCCCGCTGTTTTGTGGGTTGGCCCGGGCTAAAAGAAATAATCCTAATGCCATCTTTTTTGGTTTTAGAAAGCTCTTGGAATAAATCCTGTGTAATTTTTTTTACGCGCTCCTGGATCTTGCCGCGTAATTTTATCAATGCCATGTTTTTATACGGCGCAAACCCCAGTTGCCTCCTCTGTTTTAATTCTGTATCATAAAATATGCTGACATCTTTAGCCAATAATGCCTGAAAACAATAGTGCCGAGGAAGCGCTGTTTGAATAATCATCTTTTTTGAAGATAATCTCACCAGGTCAATCAGTAAAGAGAAGGTTTTTTCTGCCGCGCGCAAATCTATACGGTTTAAAGAATTATCTATCGCCAGGACCCCTACTAAATCAAATCCATACCCGGTTTCTTTTATTACCGATTGGGTGGATATAAATATATCGGCATCGTTAATATCGGCCTTTTGCCAATTATCCTGCCGCTTGATTATTCCTTTAGGAAAAATACGCGCAATCTCGCTTTCTATTTTTTCTATGCCTAATCCAGAATAACGCATATAACCGGCATTACAATTAGGGCAAATATCCTGCGGCTGCATTTTAAAATTACAATAATGGCAGCTGAGCACATTTTCCTTAAAATGATAAACCAGGTTTATATTGCAGCGCGGGCATTTCAAAACCATTCCGCACTGACGGCAGGAAATAACGGTTGCATAGCCCCTGCGGTTTAAAAACAAGAGTATTTTACCTTTTGTATTTAAAGCTGAAAAAATAGCATCCTCTAGAGACTTAGATAAAATCTTATTTTTCTCTTTGGTGCCCCTATTGAGATAAGTGGTATCGGCTATCTTAATTTCCGGAAGGTTTTCTCTTTTTTGGGTAAATATATTTTTAATTTTATTTTGTTTAGCCAAAAGCACCATTTCTAAAGAAGGCAGGCTACTGGCTAAAATAAGCTGGGCGGTCTCTATGCGGCTGCGCATAAAAGCAACTTGACGAGAATGGTAATGCGGCACCTGATCCTGCTTATAGACGCTATTTTGTTCTTCATCAACAATAATCAGGCCTAAGTTTTCTACTGGAGCAAAAATACTGGAACGGCTGCCTACTACGATTTTAACTTTACCTTCTAGAATCTTTAACCACTCCTTGAGTTCGCCGGGTTGGTTTCTGTATAAAACTATTAATTCTGACCCCATATGTGCCATACGACCTTGTATTATTTCTTTGGCTTTAAAAACCGTTTCTCTATCCGGTAATATAACTATCGCTGATTTATCCTGGCTTAATACATTTTTTATTGCTTCTAGATAAATACCCCATCTTTCTTTTGTCCCTGAATCGTGTATTAGAATAGGTTCTATCAGTTTGCCTTTTAGCCTATTTTTTTCTGGCTTTTCTATTTGCGTTATTTTTCTTCCTTTACGTATTGCTAATGGCAGCGCCGTCTCAATAGCCTCACCCCAGGAACAACAGTAATAATCCGATAATTCTTTAGTCAACAGCAGCATATTTTTATTTATTAGGGGCGGATTATCTAAAAGTTCTAAGATGGGTTTTAAATTCTTAATATTAGTAGTGTGGCTTAATCCTACAACATACCCCATTAATCTTCTGTTACCAAAGGAAACCCAGACCCTGGCTCCTACCTTTATTTGTTTTTGCAAGGCCTCTGGCACAATATAATCAAATGGGCCTGCCACAGGAAGCCCTAATACTATTTTAGCGTATAACATTATAAAGGTCCTTTACTGCATTGGGCTTCTTGATTTTTCTGATGCTTTCTTTGGTGGCTTGTATTTTAGAGGGGTTATTTTTAAACTCTAATATTGTATTTTTAATATCCTCTGCATTCTCTAGGCAGGTACCTACGTTATATGAAGACAAAAATTTAATATTCTCGGTTTCCTGCCCTGCAATCGCAGTTACAAAAATTAGCGGTAATTCCATAGACAAACTTTCCGAAATAGTCAGGCCCCCGGGTTTGGCAATAATGATATCGGAAATTGCCATGAGCTCTTCTATATTATTTACAAATCCAAAAATAAAAAGCGAGGCATAGTTACGCTGCTTTAACCTTTGATACAAGCTTTTATTATGGGCGCAAACTACTATGATCTGGACATCTTTATATGCTAGATCCACGATCTCTTCAATCGGACCCATCCCAAAAGAGCCGGTAGTAATTAATACGGTAAATTTATCCGGCTGCATACCAAATTTCCTACAAAGGTTGAGCTTATCGTATACTAGAGAAAACTTGGTATCTATGGGGATACCTACGACTTTAATACGTTGGTCTTCTATGCCTTCAAAAAGCAATTTTTCTTTGGTGTAATCCGAAGCTACCGCATATGTGTCTATACCTACGGATATCCAAAAAGGATGCACTCCAAAATCAGTAATTACTGCGATTATCTTAGAGGTTATTTTTTTTGATTTTTTAAGGAAGTTAGCTACGTTAGGTGGAGAAAAATGCGTACAGATTATATAATCAGGATTTTCCTTAATAAGAAGCCTGCGAAATCTTGGCGTATTAACAATGTCTAAGACAGCGGCTAGCCACTTACTAAACTTACGGAATCTTACTGAATAGGTAAAGTAAAAAGATATTGACCAAACCCAGGGGAGATAATTTACCAGAAATGAGTAACCATGAGTATAGGCATACTTAAAGAAGGGATTGGAGTCTTTTAATATGTCTACCAGCTTGATTTCTAGGTTGCCTTGGGATTTAAAATAATTATATATTGCCTGCGCTGCCTTGGTATGCCCGCCGCCGGCTGAAGCATATGCAATGATTATCTTCATAGGGTTTAACTATTTAAGAATTAAATCTACAGCTTTTTCTAAATTGGGACTAGTAAAATCAGGTAGGACCGGCCAATTCTTTTTATTTTCCGGCTTTTCTTTTCCGCTAAAAACCAAGATTGTCTTTAGGCCGCTGGATTTGCCTGTTTCTATGTCTTTTATCGTATCGCCGATAAAGAAACTTCTAGATAAATCAATATCGTAAGATTTGTTCTTTAGGCTTTCTAAGGCCATCTCTATCAAGCCGATTTTGGGCTTACGACAGGAGCAATTATCTTCTTGCCTGTGTATGCAGTAATAGACGCCAGAAACCTCTATACCGTGCTTTGAAAAATCATTAAGCATGTTTTGGGTAATTTTATCAAGATTTTCCTGGGAATATATGCCTTTGGAGACTCCGGCTTGGTTAGAGATAATAAAAATTTTAAAACCATTATCAACTAAATTTTTAAGGGCGCTTTGCACTCCCGGAAGAAATCGAAACTCTTCCCAGGATTTTACGTATTGATAGTCACCGGGGTATTGATTTATTACGCCGTCTCTATCTAAAAAAACTGCCTTTACTTTCATATATCAAACAAAATAGTTCTTATTTTCCTTGACCCATTCAGTAAGCTTTCTAATCCCTTCTTTTACGGGAGTTTTAATTTTCCAACCCAGGGCTTTTTCTAACTTCGTAATGTCGGTAATATAAACCTTCTGGTCAGAAGGCCGCCAATCGGAAAAATTTACCTTTGGCCTTTTACCGGTTAGCAGCTTGAGCTCATCTAAAAATTCTAACAGCGAAATAGTATTGCCGGGGCCGCCTCCGATATTAAAAAGCCCCCGCTTTAAATCGCTTTTTATAAAACGATTGAATGCATCCACTAAATCATCGGCATAAAGCATATCGCGCACCTGTTTGCCATTGCCATAAATAGTAATGGGTTTATTGAATAGTGTGGCAATAATAAACCAGGCCACCCAGCCCTGGTCTTCAAAGCCAAACTGGCGCGTACCGTAAGTACAATTATGCACTAGAAAGCCATTTGCAAAGAAATTATGCTGATTGGGAACTGTAATATCATAAATATCGGACATGGGGGTTTTCTTTTTTTCTATTATCCTATCCCATAGCAATCCGTTGCCGTTAAGTAGGTAGGTATTTTCTTTTAACCACTCATCATAACAACTGTAAGGCAAGCCGGTTTTTAAGAACTCTGCAATATTAAAAAGGGTTGATTTTCGTTTTTCATTAAACGCGAAACCTATCTTTGCGAAATTTAATATGTTCTGTTTCGATGCATTGATTATAAGATCAAAACAGATTGATTGTTGCCCATCTTTCTTGCTAAAGAAATTAGCCTTTGTCGTATAAACCTTTGTCTTAATTCCTCTCTTTTTCAACATAGATACAATTTGTTTTCTAAAACGAGTAAGGCTTTTATGCAATTTTATTGTTTTTGACTGCGTAAAATGGGGTGGTTGTAAATCTAAACCATTCCCGCCCTTTCTTCTATAAAAGTTAGGCGCGCTCATTTCTGCGCCAAAAAGACCAGATAAATATTCATCCTGCACATCATCTTGCGCTTCTAGTATCCATTTGGGCACTTGGAATTTCACCCTACTTTTATTGCCAACAGGCACACCAAGTAATTCAAAGAAAGCAAAGGCTTCTGTTTTAGTAATTGAGAATCTATAGCTTGTACCGCTTATAATTTGTCCACTTGAAAGCATAGAAACTGATGAGGAACATCTTGTTTTACCGACTCCAAAACCAAGCTTCCTGAAGCTTTCTTTAATATTTTCAATTTCGTCTTTAAGAGCATATACCTGTATTTCAGTATAAGACTTGCCATTAGGCTTAATCCTGTGGTACATATGTGCATCTCCTGTCAGATATCCGACTAAGCGCGATATTAAATATATGTTTTTATTCCTAAGAGAAAGTGGCAATAGCTCTTTTGCTTCCAAATTTTTTATATAAATTAAATTATTAGCGGACATCCTGCCATATTTTTTAATGTGCGCTGCGTATTTTTCTTTTGAGAATATAATTTTATTTGGCAGGAAACTAGTATATTTTCTTTTTACAAAGAAAAACTCAGGGCATGTGGCAACCAAGCTTCCATAATCTATATTTTCTAAACTTTTGTAACCCGACGGAGTAAAAAAGGGATGGTCTCCTGTGGCCTCTATTCGATATCCTCGCTTAGTCCTAATGCTATATAAGGTTTTCCCTCGGTTTGCCGTTTTAAAAGCTCCGCTCGTAGATTTGGTATCGATACTATTGCCTAAACAATATACCTGCGCCTTCCTTCCGTTTATTTGACTAATCTTTATTGAACCTTGAGGAGTAGCAACTTCTGTATTCTTTGATAGACAACTCATGCGGAATACTGCGGTTTTCATTTTATAAATATGGCTATATTCTTGAACATATAGATCACCCACCAGCTTACTGACTCCGTATGGGGTATGCCCGGTTAAATCTGTGCACATATCTTCAGATACGCCCTTGGTGCCGCCAAAAATATATCTTTTTCCTTGCTCTAAAAGAGGAATTTTATCTACGTTCTCTCCGTAAACTTTATTAGTTGAGCAGTAAATAACAATGGTGTCTTTAGATTTTTTGCGCGTTGCCTCTAAAACATTTAAGGTACCGAAAGCATTAATACTAAAGTCTTCCTTAGGCATACGTACGCTTGAAGGCACACCCGGCTGACCGGCAGTATGTATCAAAACATCTACCCCTTTTCCGATTGCCTTAGCAACATCTTTATCATTACGCACATCACCCTTAATACGCTCTATATTTTTAAACTTTTTTAGATAATTCCAGTTAAACTCTACCGAGTCTTTATCATACCCAAAAATCTTTGAGCGCATCAGGTTATCTAAAACAATAACTTTATTCTTAAGGCTATCCAAGGCAAAAAACTCGGCGCAATGCGAACCCACTAAGCCTGCTCCTCCGGTAATAAGTATTTTCATAACTATTCCTTTCTATGGTTTACTTGGGTTTTCTAAACAAATTATAAAACCCGGAAAGTTTAGCCCACATAACTATCGGATTATCCGAATCTTCTCCCATTTTTATCCTTCTTATTTCAAAAAGATTAGTTTTATTAATAGGCCCTGCCTTGTTACTGACACAAGCTCCCATATATCCTGTTTCTTTAACGAGTTCCATGATCCGGGGATTACGCCCGCCAGCAGGATAACAAAATAAAGCTACTTTACTACCGAGTTTTTTCTCTAAATCCCTTTTGGAATAAAAAATCTCTCTGATTAATTCTTCCTCACTTGCCTGGGGTAAATAAAAATGCGTCCGGGTGTGACTAGCGACATCAATGCCATATTTCTGCATTTCTTTTAACTCGTCCAAAGTAAGGTATCCAGGTATTCCTATATAACTGGAAATCATAAAAATAGTGGCAGGAAAAGCGTATCTTTTTATAATAGGAAAAGCATTTATATATATATCTTCTGCCCCATCGTCAAAGCTAATGGCTATAGTTTTTCTAAGGATGGGTTTATTTTTAGAAAGGGCTTCTACTATATCTTCTAAAGGTATTACTTTATAATGATGGCGGGCTATAAAATCCATCTGTTTCTTAAAACTTTGCGGGCTGACATTTAACAAGGGCGAACCGCTATAAGTAGTGCCTACATGATGGTACATTAAAACCGGCACCTCATAGAAAAAGAACCAGATAATAATAACGTAACTAAGGCAGATTGCCATAACAGTCAAAAATAAAGCCTTAATTATTTTGCCTTTTTTCATAAGATTATCTGCCTTTTTTCTTTTTTAACTCCCAATATTTAGTGTAACTCATCAACTGATACAAACTATCAAAAAAAGCAATCATAAAACCGATAAATCCGTCTTTATGGGCCTTTTTATAGAAATACCTTCTAAAAAAGCGGTCTATCGTCCTCCAAATGGCCTTGCCAAAAGACATCTTTCGCCCGGTCGCAAGCCACTTCTCTGCTTCCCAGCTGGTCTGACGGTTTAACTTTGCTAAAAAGTCAGAGAAATTCTCCCAAGAATAATGGATTAAGTCTTTTTGTAGGTGCCCACATTTCCCTTCTAAAAATGCCCTAGGGTGAACATTGACCTCTTCGTATTTAAACTTGTCCTTTTTAAACAACCGTAGTTGCGCGGCAGGATATTCTCCGCCGTATCTTACCCAATAGTCACCTAAATAATTACGCCTGGGAATAGTAAAAGCATCAAACCCCGGTTCTTTCTTAAATAACCCAATAATCTCTTCCTTTAATTCAGGAGTCACCCTTTCATCGGCATCTAAACTCAAAACCCATGTATTTCGGCTTAAAGAATAAGCAAAATTTCGGTGTCTACCTTCTATATCCATTTTTCTTTTAATAATTTTATCCGCGTATTTTTTAGCGATCTCACAAGTATTGTCAGAGCTTTCGTCATCCACCACGATTATCTCATCCACCCACCCTGAGGCACTTAACAGGCAATCCTGGATATTTTTTTCTTCATTTTTAGTAATGACGACAACTGAAAGGGGGGTTTTATACATATATTATAATTTTTTCTTAATTAGTATATTTTTACTGAATTTTATTTTAACCAACGCACTAAATAAAAATAATGCACCTAAGGTTACTACAGAGCATGACTCAAACAAATCCTGTAATTTATTACCTACCAAAGATTCGCTACCCCAGGAACATAAAATAAAAGAAATCAACACAAGAAAAACAATCGCCTTATCTTTAAATTTGGACATTATTAAATAATATATAATTACCATGTAAGGGAAAAATACTGATACAAAGTTATGCATCCAAGCATTGGGATTAAATAATGCTATGCAAATAAAAAGCATTCCGTAATCTATGCAATTATAGAATTGATTTAATTGTGGCATTAGCATTTTTCTATTAGCAGGAAAAATAATAAAAAGGTACAATATAATACAAAAGATTGCGGCTATTAATAATGTTGTATCGATACTGAGCTTCGCAACCTGTATACAGTATGGGCTATCCTTTGATAATACTCTAGCTGCCATAGACCAGAGAGATTGATTTTTATAATCTAAAAATGAAATTTTATCGAAAGAGGTTGCTGAAATAAAAGGTAACCATTTATTAAGATAAAGCGAATTTCTTTCTATGCCTATAAATAAAATAGGCAATAAGCAATAAAACAAAATTAAAATAATAATAAATGTCAGGAGCCTATACTTCTTTTTTAAGAAAAAATAAGGAAGAAATAAGGCTGACGTGTATTTTATCATTACAGATCCACTTATAAAAAATGAGCCAGTCAATTCATGTCTTTTAGATATAAAATACAGCCCGAAAATCACTAATGTAAGCATAAGTATACTTGCTTGCCCAGAAACAAGGCTATACACGAAGAATCTAAAATTAAGAATAGCTACCATAAAATATGTAAGAAACTTTTGATTAGAATTCAAATCTTTAAAAAATATTAACTTCTTAGATAATTCAAATATAAGAAATATACACAAGATGCTCAAAATAAAAAACAAATTTGCTGACGTCCGCTCGCTAAAAATAGCTAATGGCGCCATAAATAAAGCAAATAGTGGGGAGTATTTAAAAGGCGTAATTTCTTCTTTTGAGCGGGTATATATATCCTGTCCCTGTAAAATTCTCTTACCTGTAGCGTAATAAACACGATAATCGCAAAAGTGCCTTTGTGGGGCGCGGTATTGATAGTGAATAAATAAACCTAAAAATGTACCAATTAATAGAAAACTAACTATAGTTTTACGCCACATCATAAAATTTTCTTAAGTTATTAAATTTGATTTTAAAGAGGTCAAAAAACATACAGATAGAATCATTAAATATTGCCACTCGTGATTGCAAACAATTTAACCAAATTATCGGAACCTCTTTTATTTTATAACCTAATGACTTTGCTATATATAGAATCTCAACATCAAAACAAAAACCATTTAGTCTCTGTAGGCTAAATATCTTATGTGCTACCTCCTTTCTAAAACATTTAAAGCCGCACTGGGTATCCTTTATTCCCTTTATAATAAATAACCTTACCAATAAATTAAAAATCTTTCCCATGTTTTTTCTATACCACGGTTGTTTGAGTAAAATTTGTGAGTCTTTTAAAGCGCGTGAACCTATGACAATATCGTAACCTTTATTAAAATGTGGAAAGAACTTTTCTATTTCTTCGATAGGTGTAGATAAATCTGCATCGCTGAATAATACATAATCACCTCGTGACTCCAAAACACCTCTTTTCACACTAAAACCCTTCCCCATATTCTTTCTATTTCTTAAGATCTTGATATTTGAATGTCCTCTAGATAATGAATCTACCAAATTATATGTGACGTCTGTACTTGCGTCATCAATTATTATTATTTCGTAGAGATAATTATGAATTTCAAAATAATCTAATGTCTTCTCTAATGTTTTAACTATCCTTACATTTTCATTATAAGCGGGTATGACTACAGAAATATAAATATTATGGTTCATTTATATCTTATTTATCCATAATGTCTTTTAAAACACTTGTAATAAATTTAATCTGCGTTTCTTTTAAATGCGGATACATCGGTAAAGATAAAATTTCTTTTGCTATCCTTTCTGCTACTGGAAAATCTCCCTTTTTATAACCTAAATCCTTATATACTTCCTGTAGATGCAGAGGTATGGGGTAATGTATCAATGCTCTAATTCCTTTTTTAGCAAGTTCCTCTATTACCCTATCTCTATTTTTGACTCTTATTGCAAAAACATGATAAACATGATAGGCATAGCCAGCTTCCAAAGGAAAAATCAGGCCTTTTATGCCCTGAAGTTCTCTAAGATATATCTTGGCATTCCTACGGCGTAAGGCGTTCCATTTATCCAGATGTTTTAATTTCACCCTTAATACCGCTGCCTGAATGGTATCAAGCCGGGAGTTATACCCTAAAGTAATATGCTCATAGCGCGAACGGCGGCCGTAGTCGCGCAGCATTAACAGTTTTTTATAAATTCCTTCATCATCTGTTAAGCACATTCCGCCATCACCAAAAGCACCTAAATTTTTAGTAGGATAAAAACTAAAAGCGCCTATATCAGTCATGCTTCCGGCTATTTCCCATTTACCGTTAGGCATCTTATATTTTGCGCCGTGCGCCTGCGCAGTATCTTCTATGGCTTTTAAATTATATGCTTTAGCGATTTTTAAAATAGGCTGCATATCCGCAGGTTGCCCGTATAAATGGACGGGGATTATAGCCTTGGTTCTATTGGTAATTGCGGCCTTAATCTTACCGGGATCTATATTATAAGTGCGCTCGTTGATATCTACAAAGACTGGCTTGGCACCCGTATAACTTACTGCTAAGGCCGTGGCAATATAAGTAAAAGTTGGCACAATAACTTCATCGCCGGGCCCCACCCTTAAGCTTAATAATCCTAGAAATAATGCGTCTGTCCCGGAATTAACCCCAACAGCAAATTTCTTATGACAATATTGAGCAAATTCCTTTTCAAATAATGCCACCTCTTCTCCTAAAATAAAGTCATAATTTTTTACCGTTTTATTAAAAGCGGCGTTAAAGTCTTTTTTTGCTTCTTTTATCTGTTGACTTAAGTCTAGAAATGGTATTTTCACATTAGTCTCCTCGCCGCTAGATAAACTTCATCTACGGTAATATCCTCTAGGCATTTGTGGTTATTCGAACAACCATAAAAGCGAAAATTTTTATAACAAGGCCGGCAGCTCATTTCTTTTTTGATTATTATATCCCTATCGGTTAAAGGATATGGCCCGTAGGCATTTTCATCGCCAGGACCAAAAAGAGAAACAGTTTTTAATTTTAAAGCTTTGGCTATATGTAGAGTACCACTGTCATTACAAATCAGCAAACCTGAATTACTCAAAACCCCTGCTAGTTCCGTCAAAGTGGTCTTACCCGCCAAATTGATTATTTTATTTTTCATTAAGGCTGTAATTTTATCCGCAATAACTACTTCCGAGGCATCGCCGAAAATGATTATTTTTGCTTTCAAGTCCTCTATGAGCCTATCTGCCAATTGAGCAAACCTCTGGGGTGGCCAATGCCTAAACAATCCGTGTTCACCCCAGCTTAAACCTCCTCCGGGGACGAGCCCGATAACTATGTCGTTATGAAAAATGCCTAATTTGGCCAGAATATCTTTGCTTCTTAAAATATTTTCTCTAGATAAAAATAAATCTAAGGTTTTATCGTTACTCTCTATATTAATAAATTTTAATAAATCAGCATAATATTCGATTGCATGTTTGTCTTGATAACCGGTAACATCTATTTTGTCTGTTAAGAATTTTCCGCGATTTTTATAATTTAATCCGATGCGCCTCCTTATCCTTAAGATTTTTGAGATTAAACTGTAGCGATAATCCAGAGAAAAATCAAGGCAAATATCAAAGTGCCCTCTTTTTATATCCCCAAGTAACCTGAAAAGATGTTTTATACCCAGCCACTTCGAAATACGAAATATTTTTTTTAAATCTCCCCTGGAAATAGCAAATATCTTATCGATATAGGGGTTATTCTTTAATATATCTTCCACTCTTTCATTACACCAGTAACCGATAAAAGCATCAGGGTAATGCTTCTTGATAGACTTAATGACGGGCGCAGTAAATAAGACATCGCCTATGCCAAAAGGATTAACAATAAGAAACCTTTTCATCGGGCTTTTTCTTTTATCCGTTTAACTATTTCCCTTACTTCTTGTGTCTTATTTTTATCACATACCAATAGCCCATTTTGCGTATCTACAATAATAACATTATTTAGACCAACGGTAGCAACGATTTTTTCTTTCGCCCAGACAGTAATATTTTTACTTCCCAGGTCAATATGCCTACCTTGACTAATATTACCATCTTGGTCTTTCTTCATAACCTCGCCTGCTACCTGGTAACTGCCTAAATCCGACCATCCACAAACCAAAGGTAATAAGGCCAGGCTTTTTGATTTTTCCATAATTGCATAATCTATGGATATGTTAGGGAACCTAGGCCAAAGTTTATTCAGATCATCCCTATTTTTAATTTTCGTTATAATTCTAAAAGTTTGGGGATTTAGCTTTCGTATTTCTTCTAACAATTTACTTGCCTTAAAAATAAAAATACCGCTATTCCAATAAAATCTCTTATTTTTTATGAGGTTGCTTGCCTTGACTAGGCCTGGTTTTTCAATAAATCTATCAACCCGATAGGCGGTTATATTCTTTACTTTTAGCTTATCTTTTATTTTGATGTAGCCAAAACCGCCTTCGGCTCTCTTGGGAATAATTCCTAAGGTAACAATAAAATTAGCAGTTGCTGTTTGAATAGCATTTTTAATAGTTTGCCTGAATGTTCTTTTATCTTTTATAATGTGATCAGAAGGCAATACGACTACAACCGCATTTTTATCCATCTTGTATATTTTATTAACTAAGACTGCTATCGCAGCTAAAGTATTTTTGCTTCCTAGTTCAAATAAAATATTCTTTGCAAGTATCCCTGTCTTTTTCAAGCACTGTTGTATTGCCTTTTTATATGTTTTATTGGTGGCAATATAAATATTTCGCTTAGTAACCGGGCCGCTTATCCTCTCAATACTTTCTACTAATAGCGGCTTATTAGAAAAAAGGCTTAAAAACTGTTTTGGTTTAGCATCAGTGCTCAATGGCCAAAAACGGCTCCCTATCCCTCCGGCTAACACAATCGCGTAATTCATCCTATAACGCTCCTTACTTTATCTAAAACCTCTGCTACAGTAATATCATCTAAATTATTTTTCTCTATTATAATGCTCCCTTTGCTCTTTGGGCCCCATCTGGTAGCGCTTTTTCCCGGGATATCGCTGCGAAATATGGCTATTACCGGAATATCTACGCAGCAAGCCAAGTGCACGGGACCGCTATCCCCAGAGATAAGTAATTTTGTTTTTTTAAACAGCCCTGCCAATTCTTTGAGGGTTGTCTTTCCTGTCAAATCAATTATGCTGTCATTTAAATTAGTAAAATATTCCTGGCTTTTTATGACCTCTTCTTTGCCGCCGATTATAACCACACTTAAATTTGTTTCTTTGACTATTTTTACTGCTAATTCTATAAAATTATGTACCGGCCATTGTTTTATGGAATCGCTCGTCCAAGGGTGTATAATAATAAATCCGGATTCATTGTTTATACCGCGTTTGGCTAAAATTTTTAACGCCTGCCCCTCCTCTTCCTTATCAATAAAAACAGAAGGCAACCGGTTATCTGAATCTACGCCAATAGCTTTTACTAAATCAAAATTATAATCAATTTCATGTTTAATACCTAAAGACTTAAGGTCCTTAATCTTTCTATTCAAAAGGAATCTCCACTTACGGCCGTAGCCGACTCTAATAGGAATCCCGGCTAAAAAAGTTATCAGATGAAATTTTTTCTTGGGATTAAAAATTACTGCTAAATCAAATCTATGTTTTCTTATTTCATTTATAGTCTTTATAGTCCGTACGATACCTCTATTGAGAGAGTCATCATATTCTAAAATTTCATCAATTGTTTTATTTCCACGAATAAGCTCTGTGCTATAGGGATGAGCCATTACGGTAAGACGGCTTTTGGAGAAATTTTCTTTCAGCGCAAAAATCGCAGGCAAGGTCAAGATAAATTCACCAAATCGATCTGTCCTTATTGCCAAAATATTTTTAATTTCCTTTGCATCTATCTTCATAAATAAACTAAGGGCTCTTTATTATCCAAAGAATTTTACCTTCAAAGTTGCTATAATCGCTGGTATTATATCGCTGGCTTTAACTTTTTTTCCTTCAATCCTTGGTCGATAAGTTACAGCTATCTCTTTAATTCTAAATCTATATTTACATAATTTACTTACTACCTCAAAATCAAAACCAATACCGGTTGCTTGAGGATTAATGGTTCTTAAAGCACTGGTACGATAAAACCTGTTGCCAATAATATCGGTAAAATTCTTATGATAAAAAAGATTGTTTAAAGAAGTAGTGATTATGGTCCCCAAATAAAACGGCCTATCTACTACAATGTTAATTTTAGAGTCGGCCTTTCTTTTCAATAAACGCGACCCAAAGACAGCATCAAGCCTTTCTTTTTCGGCTAATTCCAACATTTCGTACACGCAGCTTGGGTCATATTCTAAATCAGAATTATGCACGTACATGTATTCGCCTTTAGCCAACTTCATCCCCGTGATCACCGACATGCCATAACCGTAATTTCTCGGTTGATAGACTATTTCCAGCGAGCTATCATTTATTTTTTTTAGAATTTCTCTTGTTCCGTCAGTAGAATAATTATCCACGATAATGATCTGTTTCTCTATAGCTAAATCCTTGGCTTGCTCGATTGCTTTTACGATAGTGGATTCCTCATTATATACGGTAATTACTACTGTTAATTTCATTTTACCTTAGCCTAAAAAAAGAATGGAATTTATCCAGGATATAGGCCATTTCCTTATGGCCTAACTTTGGATAAATGCCTATAAAAAATGAATTAGTCATTATAATATCTGAATTTTTAAGGCCGCCGACTATGCGGCATCTGATATCTTGGAAGGCCGGCTGCCTTAAGATATTTCCTGCAAAAATCAGCCTTGTTTGAATTTTTGCCTTTTCCAAAAAAGAGACCAAATCTTGCCTCCTAAATCCTACCTTTTCTCTTACGGTTATTGGAAAACAAAACCAAGAAGGCTGAGCTAACTGTTCCTGTTTAGGTAATATTAAAAAATCTTCGTATTTTCTTAATCCTTTGTAGAGGATATTAAAATTTTCCTTTCTTTTGCGCAGAAAAAAAGGAAGCTTTCTTAGCTGCTCTATTCCTATAGCAGCCTGCATATCGGTCAACTTAAGATTATAACCGATATGAGAATATATATATTTATGATCATAGCCAAACGGAAGCTTTCCCATCTTGCATCTAAATCTCTTTCCGCAAGTATTGTCTCTGCCAGAATCACACCAACAATCCCTGCCCCAATCACGAAAAGAACTTAGAATCTTCTTCAATGCTACATCATCAGTTAATACTGCGCCACCCTCACCTGTAGTTATATGATGAGCAGGATAAAAACTCGAAGTAGACAAATGCCCAAAGGTTCCTGTATATTTTTCATTATATTTTGCTCCCAAGGCATCGCAATTATCCTCGATAAGCCACAGATTATATTTTTTTACTATTTTCATAATTCTTAAGATATTTGCTGGATTACCAAGGGCATGGGCAATAAACAATCCTTTAGTCTTTTTGCTTATTGCCCTTTCTATTTTTTCTGCCTGAATATTATATGTTCCTAAATCAACATCGATAAAGACCGGGACTAGATTATTTTGGATGATGGGAGCTAAAGTCGTAGGAAAACAACAGGCGGTTGTAATAATCTCATCGCCAGATTGTAATGTTTTATTGCCTAACTTAGAGGATGTGAGCCCAGAAACAGCCAAAAGATTTGCTGATGAACCAGAGTTAGTAAGCATACAATATTTTATACCTAAAAATCTTGCTAAACCCTCTTCAAACTGCTTGGCAAATCTACCTGCGGTCAGCCAAAACTCCAAAGCAGCCTCAACTAGCTTCGATAACTCTTTGTCATCGTAAACACGCCCCGCGTAATGAATAATGGATTTTCCCGGTATAAATTGCTCGCTATTTTTATTTGACTCATAAAAAATAGAAACTTTTTCTAAGATTTCTTTTTTAATTTTTTTCTTGGTCTTATTTATTTTATGGCTCATAAGCTAAGCGCGTAATGGTTTAATGATCATATTTGCTTTAAATTCATCGTCTGTTAAATAAGGATCTTGATCTTCCAATGGCTTATTCACCGCTAATTTAGGTAGAACCATACAGCCTTTCTTTATATCAACTTCTAAGAAACTTGGTTCGGTATCGTGAAAAATATTTTTTAGCGCTCTTTTAATTTGGCGGTTGTGTTTTATCCGTGTTGCCCTAATCTTATATGCAGAAACTAGGTCTTGAAAATCTGGCTCACTATATCCGATAACTGTAGATTGATACCTACCTGCAAAATATTGCTTTTGAAATTGCCTCACCATTCCATAACAATGATTGTTCAAGAGTATTATCTTGATGGGTAATTGATGGTGATATAGTGTTTGTAATTCCTGAACGTTTAGCTGAAAGCCGCCGTCGCCGGTAATCGCTACAATGATTTTTCCAGGTTTTGCAAAGGATGCGCCGATTGCTGAAGATAAAACTGAACCCATAGCTGCCATACCGCCCTGAGTCAAAAACCGCTCTGAACCCTTTATCTTAAAGGATTGAGCTGCCCACATTTGATTTTGACCGATATCTACGCAGATAATTGCACCTCTCGGAGCATATTCAGAAAGGGTATGGATGAAAAAATTTGGGTCGATGATATTGTCTTTGGTGGGATTTTTATAGGAAGGGTATTTATCCTTATATTCTTTTATTCTTTTTTTCCAAGACAATAATTTAGCTTTATTGAATTTTTTGATCTGCCTATTTAGCACCGTAAGAAATTTTTCTACATCGGCATTCACTGCAAAATCCACTTTAATCTTATTATTGAGTTCACGGGGATCTATATCAACATGGATTATTTTAGCTTCTCTGGCAAATGTCTTAGTATTAGTGCCGGTCTGCCGCGTATCAAATCTCGTTCCTAAAGCCAAAACTAAATCTGCGTTTGCAATGGTTAAATTGGCGTAACGATTACCGTAAGTACCAATCATCCCGACGAAATAATTTCCGCTATGGGGTATCGAATCTAACCCCATCAAAGAAGTAACGACGGGGATGCCTGTCTTACGGATAAATTCTAATAGCACATCGCAGGCATTAGCAACTCTGACACCACCACCTGCCAAAATTACCGGCCGCTGAGCTTCTTTGAGGGTTCTGATTATATTCTTTATTAATCGCGTATCAATGTATTGTACTACTTTTGGTTCCCGATATGATTTTAATAAATTAGGATTAATATCAGCTCGCTGTATGTTCATTGGAATATCCAGTAACACCGGGCCTGGCCGGCCGGACTTTGCCAAAAAAACCGCTTTTTCTAAATAATATCTTATCTTATTGGGCTGAGTTACTAGAATCGCTTCTTTAACAAGCGGCCTGATTATTTTTACAATATCTGTTTCTTGAAAACCGATTTGTCTCACCGGCTTGTTAAATTTGAACTCATAGGTATTAACCTGCCCGGTTATAAAAATACAAGGCGTGCTATCAAAAAAAGCGTTGCCAATTCCGGTGATTAAATTAGTTGCTCCCGGTCCGCTAGTTGCCATTGCTACGCCGATATGCCCACTGGCGCGGGCATAACCTTCAGCGGCAAATGCTGCGGCCTGCTCATGGTGCATAGAGACAGTAGATATATCTTTTCTTTTATATAATGAATCAAGTAGGTGCGTTATTGCTCCGCCGCAAACTTCAAAAATATACTGAATATTTTGCGAAACCAGGAAATCGATAACATAATCAGAGAGCTTCATATGTTTATTCCTATTTTATAATTATCGCTTTTATATAAAGACAGATTTTCTTTGAACCATTCAATAGTTTTCTTTAAACCTGCTTTTAAAGAATAAGTTGGCATCCAGTTTAAGATTTTTTTTGCCTGTGAAATATCGGCAACCCAAACTGACGGTTCAATACGCGGATTAGGAATACGGCCCCAATCAGGCTTAACTTTCTTTCCTGTTAACTTGATGATTTCGCTGACAACCTCATATACCGAATTCTGATTACCCGAACCGATATTAAATATCCCGCCTTTAACTTTGCTGCTATTTTCTATGGTTTTCATATAAGCGCTTACCACATCTTCAATAAATACGAAATCTCTCACTGGTTCCGGAGATGAAACCCCGGGATTTTCGCCATTTATGCAAGATAATATTACCGAAGGAATCAACCGGTTAGCTTCTTCGTAATATCCGTATGGCGAAAACAACCTTAGTGTTACTATTTGCCGGCCTTCGCTTATAGCCACTGCTTGACAATATAAAGTGGCGGCGGCTTTTGATACTCCGTAATCGGTTACCGGAGCTAATATGCCGCTTTCCTTCATTGGTTTAGATTTTATACCATATTCCGAAGAAGAACCAGTATTTATAAAAATTTCGAAATCTATCATTTTACATGCATTGATTAGATTGACTGTGCCCATAAAATTAGATTCAAGAATTTTTCTGTCTTCTTTTTGAAAAAGATATCCTCCGTAAGCTGCTGTATGTAATATGATATTTGGTTTGATATTTAAAATATTTTTTTCTAAAACAGGGTAATCTAACAATTCTACGGTATATTGCTTTAAATCATTCGGGACATCAGCTATCCTCCATTTATTTGAGTCTTTACGGGTAAAAATATGCACTTGGGCACCTGTCTTTAAGAAGGCGCGCGTAAGATTTGCGCCAACAAAACCATTGGCACCGGTAATTAAGACCTTTTTGCGAAGTAATCTTGATACCATTTAATTGTTTCCTTGAGGGCTGCCTCTAACTTATGATGCGGCCTCCATTTTAATATTTTTTTAGCTTTAGCAGCCGAAAGATACTGATATTTAATTTCGTATTTTGCTTGATTGGTTATCTTGTAATTCGGTTTTTGTTTACCCGATAACCGGGATATTATTTTGACTAATTCTAAAACTGAAAGAGGAGATTCATTGCTGAAATTAAACGCCTCGCCACTAATTTTCAAGTTTTGCATGTTCTCTGCCAAAAGTAGATACCCAGAAATGATGTCTTTTATATAGATATAATCTCGCGTAAATTTTCCGTCACTGCGGATAATTAAGGTTTTATTTTTTATAATTGACCTTATAGCATCGGGTACAATCCTTGAAAAATTAAAATCTCCGGGTCCAAAGATATTCCCGCAACGCGTAATGCATACCGGCAAGCCATAGGTATGAAAATATGTGTAAGCTAATAAGTCTGCGCAGCTTTTAGACACATCGTAGGGATGGCAACCACAGAGCGACGAATCTTCCCGATAAGGCAATTTATTCTTGATTCCGTATGCCTTATCGCTCGAAGCTATAATGGCTCCTTTGGTAAATTTAGAGTGTCTTGAGGCTTCTAAAATGTTCCAGGTCCCTCTGATATTGGTGGAAAATGTCTCCAGAGGATCAGCTAACGCTTCCCCTACCAGAGAAGTAGCGGCTAAATGAAAAATAAATTCTATTTTATTTTGTATAATAATTTTATAAACCAAATCATAGTCTGCAACGCTTCCTTTTATAATGTTAATCTTGCTAGAATCATTGGTTAAAATAGTATTCTTTCTGCGGGTTAATATATCCAAACCGAATACATTGGCCTGATATTGTAATAATGCCAAAGTTAAATGAGAACCTACAAAACCTTCATAACCGGTAATAAGGATATTTTTATTTTTCCAGAAGTTATTTTGCATGGTGAGGTACCTCCACCCTATTAATCTTTCCAGACTTTCCAGGGGGCTTTTTTGTTTTTCCATAACTCATTTAATATGTCTAGCTCCCTTTGGGTATCCATACATTGCCAGAAACCTTCATGCAGATATACAGATAACTGCTTTTCTTTGGATAATTTTTCTAGTGGCTCACGCTCGAGATAACAATTATCTTCTTCTTTTAGATAAGTAAAGAATTTTCTATTGAGGACAAAAAAACCACCGTTTATAAAACCCTCTTTTACCTGCGGTTTTTCATTAAATTCAGTAATATTGTTCCCCTTAATCATCACTTCTCCAAAACGCGAAGGAGGATGTACTCCGGTAACTGTTCCTATTTTCTTACAAGTTCTATGGTGTTCCAATAATTTTCCAATATCAATATTGCCTACTCCATCCCCGTAAGTAACCATAAAGATATCTCCATCAATATGCTTCTCTATTCTTTTAATCCGGGCACCTGTCTGGGCTTCGTTTCCGGTATTAACCAAGGTAACATTCCAATCTTTCTCTAGATGGCCACTATGAAATTGTATGGTATCATGACTACCCAGCTTGATACTAAAATCGTTATTCATCGCTTCATAATTTAAGAAGTATTCTTTAATCATTTCTCCTTTGTAACCTAAACAAAGGATGAAATCTTTAAAACCATACTGAGCGTATATCTTCATTATATGCCAAATGATAGGCCTATTGCCAATTTCTACCAAAGGTTTAGGGCGAATTTCTGTTTCTTCTCTTAACCTAGTCCCCCTTCCACCACATAATATTACTACTTTTATTTTTTCATTTTTCTGCATCTGGCTTCTCCTTGTTTAATTTAAATAATCCTAGAGATAAACCCATCTGATACCAGAATAATACTGCCACTTTAGGATAGTAAAGGTTAGTTTCGGTAAGGCCGTTTATAAGAAAAGCAATAATTCCCGCGGCTATTCCCAAGCAGCATATTTTTAAAAAATCAGAATTTACCGATTTAAAATAGCTGTGCCATGTCTTAAAAAACATAAAAACCAGCCACGTAAACATAGCCAACCCTAATAATCCAATCTCTCCGGACATATGTAAAAAGATATTGTGTGCATAGTATTTTGCATCACCGGTAAAACCGGACGTTTCCTTAATTTTATATTTTTGATAATTCAAACAGTAGGTATTGACCCCGACTCCGATAACCGGATGTGATCTTATCATATTTAAAGAAGTTTTATAAATATTAATCCTTTCTTTATTTAATAAAACTTCCCATACCGAATCAGTCGTTTTTATCCAATCATAGATATTCTTTGGTAAAAGCAGGGGTGAGATTATTAAAGCTATGGCCAATGACAATAGAACCAATTTACTTCTTTTTATAATAGCCATAAACAATAAGGCAGCCGCAAAACCAAATATGGCTCCTCTGGAGAAAGTAAATATCAAACAATAAACACCTAATGCCATAACCAACCCCAAAAGTATTTTTCTTCTGCCTTTCAAGTAATATAAAGTTAAGGCAATGCCGACAGGTAAAAATAATGCCAAATAAGCGGCAAATATATTTGTATGAGGAAAAGCTGCCTTTAAACGAGTGAGTCCGATAACATAATCATAAGGCTCATTTCTAAAAAAATCTTTTCCAAAAGCTAATTGATAAACCCCATCAAGGGAGGATAAATATACCCCCAAGATTATTGCCATGATTATTCTTTTTAAGTGTTTTTTATCATTTAATTCTTCCCAGACAATGTGTAATAAAAATCCGTATATAAAAAGCTTACCCATGCCTCCTATGCTGGATTTTAAACTTACGGAATTAAAAAATGAAATAAGCGAAACTATAATTATAAAGAGAAAAGGAATAGTTATTGCATTATTCTTTAGTTGATAATCCCTTAGGAGAATTTTCTTTAAAAGGTATAGCGCGATGAGCCAGCCGATTAAAATATTAACTACCGCAGAGGAAAAGCTTGCGGCAAAGGGAATTAGAATAATATCCCAATAAATAAATTTTTTAGAGAAGCGGATTATTTGTTCCTTTTTAGGCATAGAGATATGCTCCTTTTAAGGGCCCAAAGATAAAGCCAAAGATAACCGAGGCTTTGTTTTGATACGCGAAATTTCGATTCCCCCTCTTTTCTATCTGTCCAAACAGTAGGTATCTCTGAAATTTTATAACCGGCAAAAAATGCCTTCAGCGGCAACTCCACAGATATCTCAAAGCCCTTAGCATCTGGCGCAACAGAATCAACTACTTTCTTTTTATACATTTTAAAAGCATTCGCTATATCATGGGTCGGTATATTAATCAGGAAATATAAAGAGAGGCTATATATTTTAGAAAAAAAACTTTTTAACTTTGGGCCCTCTTCTTTTTTGCCTCCCGGCATATACCTTGAGCCGCAAATTATATCAAACCCCTTTTGTATTTCCTCATACATCTTGTTTATATCTTGGGGGTCATCACATAAATCAGCCATTACTGGAATCACGATATCGGAATTAACTTTTTCAAATCCTGCCCTTAAGGTATTAGCGAAACTGGCCTGTTTAGTGTTACTAATCAAAATTAAGTTATTATATTCTTTAGTTAACCCTATAACTATTTTGGCCGTTCCATCAATAGAATGGTCGTCAACTACTAAAATTTCATAATTACCCAAGACATCTTTTTTTATAGTTCGTATAGTTTTTTCTATATTATTTTCTTCATTATGCGCAGGGATGATAATAGAAAAGTTCATTTTTTAATTTTATATATATGAATGGTATCGTTTTTAAAGACTAAATCAAAAACCTCTGGATGAGCATTCCCCCATTGGTCTTCTACAGGAAATTGAATTGTTTTGATTTGGTGTAAAGAATATATAAAAAGATAGCCAGTGTTGCGCTTTAATAAATTACTAAGCCAGATAAAATAATCCGGCCTTCCCCTGTAATTTACATCTTCCGCAAAAGCCCTATGGACGCTTTCACCGTCATAGCCCCAAACATACTTTGAATTAGGATAATAGTGTATTTTGGCTGGTTCAATTTTATTTACTGATACGTAATAGGCATTGTTTTTAAAATCAGTGCCGTATAAAGGAAAAACAGCGGGCCTGCCTGCATAAGCAATATTATTGCCCTTCGTATTCTGATTAAGCCAGTGCCAGGCCTTGGCAGCATCCGGCCAAAAACCGGAATACTTGACCATTTTGATATAACGGCTATATTCGTTACTGACATAATCTTTCTGTAAAAATACCAAAGATAAAAACAATAAAATGACTATAAAAATAACGTATTCAGGAAGATTTTTATTTTTTAATAATTTAAAAAAATGCGGTAACGTAAAGAATAAAACCGGAACAAGTAAAATCGACATAACCAATTCTATGCGCTTGGCTAATTCAGGAAATGAGGTTAATGCGCATATTATTATTAATATCTTAAGCGGTATTTTTGGCAACTTTAACACATCGGCAACATAAAAGGCAATAATGAATCCTATCCCTAGAAGGTTATATATGTAGCGTAAGTTTGCTAAAGGAATTATAAAGCGATAGGTCAAAAATAATAAGAATGGTAAAAGCATAAAGTAGATAAAATTAAAATTTAAATCCTTCTTCCTTTTTAATATACTTAAAGGCAACCCTAAAAATATAGCCGGCAAAAGGAATATTACTGTCTGCGCCCCTAGCCCTTCAGAGAAGAGTATTTTTCCTAGGCTATAATCTTTAGGTAAGGTGTGCGCCCTATAAACAGCGCTATCCATAACCCCCTTCATAATAACCTCATTAAATAACTTAAGGTTCAAGGGGTATAAGGGATTGCCTGTTTCGATAAGATTTCTAAAATAGCTGAATCCCCCCATTAATATTAGAAATAAGACACTCACGGTTAACACTGCCAGGCATTTTTTAAAATTAAGCTTAGTTATACAAAAAACAAAAAAAGGAATAAATAACAATGGCACATAAGGCAAGGCAGTTGTTTTTGTACCCAACATTAACCCCAAAGAAATACTATAGAGTATTGTAATTTTTACATAATTTTCTTTGTTTTTATATATTAAAAAAAGGTAATTTGAAGCAGCTAAAAATAATGCTGCTACCATAATATCAACGTATGCAATATTTAACTGTTTAAAATAATTAGGAACTAACACGAACATGGAGGCACTAAAAAAAGCATATTCTTTGGATAAATCAATTTTTCTGGCTAAAGAATAAACAACAAAGAATGCAATAATAAAGAAAGGAACCTGCCCCAAGTCAGCAATAAATACATTTTTAAGCGGCAAAATAAACCATAAGAAAAAAAGGCTGCCGTTTACAGGATAATAAGTAGGGCTGGGGTCGCAGAAAGCTACAATAGGATTTTCTAAATTACGGTGTTTTAACCACTCTACCGCAAATGTAAAATGGTAATTAAGGTCGTCCCATCCAAAAGGAGGATTTATTAAGTTTATCAATATTTTTACTAAACCAAAGCCTAAGATAACCGATAAAAGGAAAATTTCTATTTTGTTAAAACTTAAATGTCCTATACTAGCTTTGGAGATAAGGTATAAATTATTCTTTATCTTAATATTGCCAATTTTAATATTCATTAAAAATAGGTTAAACATTTATCTTCCTACATATGCATAAAACAATTATTTCTACATATCCCGCAAATAGTCTTTGCCTTCCTGTTCTTATCCACTATCTCCTTACGCGCTTTAATATAACAAGGATTATTCCAAATATCTCTGATATTTTTTTCTTTTATGCTGCCAAAATTATACTCATCTCCGTAAACAGCACAACAAGGAAATATTTTTCCATCCCAATTAATTGATATTTCAAACCAGGGTTTTCTACACGTTTTGATACTTATTTTCGTTGTACCTTTTTCTTTGTCATAAGCGCTGTATTCTGGTCTATTGGGTATCCAATCTCCATATTTCTCTATAGATTCAGCATGAGGTTTTAAAATTTCCTCTTTCATGGAGGTGCGCATTTTACTAATACGGATAAATATGCCTAACGACGACGCCATTTTTTTTGCTTCTTCTATATCGTTCTCATTATGTTTAAAAACGATATAATTCCAAACTAAGTTAGTTTTATTATTTAATTGCTTCTGTAAAGAAACCAGGTATTTCATATTACGCATCAGTAAATCGAAGTTTCCGCCGCTACGATACTGAGAATATGTTTCCTGATTAATTCCATCACAAGAGATAATAATTTCATTGATTCCTGACTTAATCAAATCTTCGAGCAGCTGGTCATTTTGAATATTTAGGTTAGTGCTAGTGATTATATTAATGTTTTTATTAGCACTTTTAGCGTATTTAATCATAGCTATAAGATCGGGGTTTAACAACGGCTCTCCCCAACTATAGAGATTGATAACTGTGAGATTCTTTTGAAGTTGATCAATTATGCTTTGAAATAGGGCCAAATCCATAAAACCTTTTTTCATGGATTGATCAGCCAGGCCGGTCGGACAAAGCGGGCACTTAAGATTGCAAATATTTCCAGTTTCTACTCCCAAACTAAAAGGCAAATAGGGTAATTTTGTTATCTTTAAGAATTTAAATAATTTTGCCTGGCGTTTTGGCGTAATGATCATTTTCTAAATATAGTTATTTCTAAAATAATGTGTATATAAACGGAGCAACTGCACTACTTTGGGTAAAGAAAATCAGAAAGCCCAGCAATAAAAGCACAACGATAATCGGAGTTAACCACCATTTTTTACGTATCCGTAAAAAGTCCCAAAGTTCTTTTAAAATAGCTAATTTACCCATGCTATCTCTCCTTTTTAAAATTGCCTTTCGTAATCTGATACGTTGAATACCTTAGCTTCTTTCTTGTGCCAATAAGAGTCTCTATTCTTGTCAATTTTTCTATCTAATAAATCCTTCCCTAATAATCTAAGTACTATACTCATAGGCGTTAAAACCAGGTAAAACATAATAATTAAAATCAGCCTAGTATTTATCCAACCTAAGATAAAGGCTAGTTTCATCCATAAAATATATACCGGCTTCAATAAATTTGTCATAATAAACGCGAAAATAAAAAACAGAATAGAAACACTTAAGGTTGCAAAGATACCCTGTTTATGCCTGAAAAGAATAAAAAATGTTATTACAGCAAAGGCAATACCCATAGTGATGCCAAATTTTCTTAAATCCTTCGTATCTAGATTATAATCTTGCATAATTAATCCAATTCAAATACTTCCTGCCATTTAATATCTTTTTTTATCGGCTTCTGTTCTTTTTTATTTAATAAGAAACACCCCATTATTAAATAATCCATATCCGTCCTCATAAAACACCTAAAAGCGTCTTGCGGGCTACAGACTAAGGGTTCCCCCCTCACATTAAATGAGGTATTAATAATCACCGGACAATTTGTTTTCTTATAAAACGAATTAATCATATCGTAATAAAGTGCGTGGTCCTGGCGCCTTATAGTTTGAATTCTAGCCGAATAATCAACATGGGTAACTGCCGGTATTTGCGAGCGCATCACTTTTAATTTATCGAATCCGCTTAAATTTGCTGCAGCATTATCGCCTTCTACCCGCTTGTCGGATTTAACCGGCGCTACCAAAAGCATATAAGGGCTATCTGCTTCTAAGTCAAACCAGTCACAAACACATTCCCTAAGCACCGTAGGAGCAAAGGGCCGAAAAGATTCTCGATACTTAATCTTTAGATTCATCCTTGATTGCATTTGGGGATTACGGGCATCGCCAATAATACTCCTTGCGCCTAAGGCGCGGGGCCCAAATTCTAGCTGCCCCTGAAACCAGCCGATTACCCTGTCTTGGATAATCAAGTCTGATACGATATCCGGTATCTCTAAATAAGACAGTTTCTTATATGGCATCCCTTCTTTGAGAAGATAATTTTCAATAGCGTCATCGTTATAAGACGGTCCTAAAAAAGACCCCCTTTGCTTATCATTTTTATTATCCGTGATTCTTTTATTCTTTAAATATTTATGCCATACCAGAAGCGCTGCTCCTAATGCGCCTCCTGCATCGCCGCTGGCAGGCTGTATCCAAATCTCTTTAAAAGGGCCTTCTCTTAAGATTCGGCCGTTACCTACGCAATTTAAAGCTACCCCTCCTGCCAAACAAAGATTATCCTGACCGGTAATTTTATGCACATAACGGCTCATGCGCAACATAATCTCTTCGGTTACCAGTTGAATAGAAGCGGCGATATCCATATATCTTTGAGTTATTTTTGTTTCGGGTTTTCTCGCGGGGCCGCCAAATAATTTTTCAAAACGCCGATTAACCATCTTTAGGCCGTTACCATAACCGAAATATCTCATATTTAATTTGAACGATCCGTCATCTTTTAAGTCGACTAATTCCTTTAAAATTAAATTAGTATACTTAGGTTTACCATAAGGAGCCAATCCCATTAATTTATATTCGCCGGAATTAACCTTGAAACCTGTATAATAAGTAAATGCTGAGTACAATAACCCCAATGAATGAGGAAATCTTAGCGTTTCTAATATCTGGAAGTCATTATGTTTGCCTACGCCTAAACTAGCAGTATCCCATTCTCCCACACCATCCATGGTTAGAATAGCCGCTTCGTGAAATGGCGAAGGAAAAAATGCGCTTGCAGCATGAGACTCATGATGTTCGGTAAATAAAATTCTCCCCTTATAACTCAACTCTTTACTAATTAATTCGCGAATCCATAGTTTTTGCTTTAACCATAAAGGCATAGCCTGAATAAACTGCCTTATGCCGGAAGGTGCGTAACTAAGATAGGTTTCTAAAATTCTCTCAAATTTTATTAAAGGCTTGTCATAAAAAACAACAAAGTCTAACTCTGGCGAACTAATATTGCCTTCTTTTAAGCACCAATTTATAGCATTAATAGGAAAACTAAAGTCGTGTTTTTTACGCGTAAAGCGCTCTTCCTGTACGGCAGCAATTATCTCGCCATTCTGTACTAAAGATACGGCACTATCGTGATAAAAACAAGATATTCCTAAAATATTCATAATGAAGCTCCGCGGGCTTGGAGCCCGCGGTTTTGCGGAGCGAAATATTAAAGCGACTCAATTGTTCACCCGCACCCTACAGGGTGCGGTTTTCTGGCCGCGAATGTATAAAATAGCTTTTGTTATTAACTCTAATTATTCTAGAGGGTTATAGAGAAACAATTATAACCCAGAATGCCATATTTGTCTATTTAAAATAAATTCTTTTATTGCCAAAAATTTTTAGTTAGATTTTACGTTCCTTACGTCTATTTATAGTAGAGTAAAAATCATTGCGAAGGTACTTAGTTTTGGCCTGTTGGGGATAGAAGCATATTCCATCGAAATAGAAGTAGATGCCTCAAGGGGCCTACCCACAGCAAGCTTGGTAGGGAGCGGATTAAATCCGCGATTAAAAACTCCGGGGTTAGTTAGCCGGGGCGAGAACATCAAAAGAGGGCATATTTCTGAGGCGATCTAGTACAGGAGTATGGATAGAGTAGGCTAATCTTTTTTATTATAATAGACGTAAGAAGTGAGGAAATCTAAGGGGTTTTAAATTATTTAGCTTATTTTTTAAGAAAGATAGCTCCGATAAAGTTTTCCTCAGGAGCTATATCAACGAGCTCATCGTTTCCATACAGAGAAAGTCCCGAAGGATTAATTATTTCTTCAAATAGTTTGTGTCTATACCCAAATCTCAATCCTTTATCAGATATAAGCACTTTCCTATTGTGGTCATAATCAACAGTAATGCCTACTATGCCACCTGGTTTTAATACGCGCCTGACCTCCCTCATCATTCTGCGGCGAACACCTGACGATAAATGCTCTATTGTGCATATTGAAAAAACACGGTCGAAGCTAGCATCGGGAAACGGGATTGATCTTGCAATGTCTCTATCAATTGCTTCCACATCCCATTTCATTTTTTTTGCTACATAATTTGTATTATATATTGTACCGCAACAGCACCAATCGTTATCGATTACTTTTACGGAACATCCTAAGCTCGCTAAATAAAATACGAAGGCAGTCGAAGCACCTCCGAGATCCAACGCCCTATGCTCTGCCTTGACTTGGGAATGGTAAAAAACCCAAGCGTTTTCCCATAATTTTCTTCTTTCGGATTCGGGCGTATACATTCTTTTAACGAACGTTCCTGCGGAAGAAGTATAGCGCAAGTTTTTTGACCGAAGCAACTCTTTAAGAGACTCAATGTTATCCACGACTTTTTTTATTTCAGGGGAAGATAAATCTTCTTCAATCCACATTCCGCTTTTGTTAATAACCTCCTTGCGATTAATTTTAGATAAGCCAGACGGTGATGTAAAAGCATTGAGTCCGTCGGGGATAATGTCTATTGGACCTTTTTTTGTGGCTTTATATTCGTTTAGGCGAACGCCAGTTTGGCGTTTTAACTTACGAATCTTGCAGAATATTCTGTAATATAGGGGTATATAATTGGGAAATTCCTCATTTTTGTTTTTTTTCATGAACCGTTTCCTATTTCGCAAAAGCTTACGTATATTTTATGCTAACTTATTAATTATATCACTTCCAATTCAAAATGATAGAGGATTTAGTAAGTAAGTTCTTGATATTAGTTGCAAAATATTATATAATTTTTCCTATGATACTAAGACTAGTCACAAAAATCTCCATAAGTATTCTGATTGGTTTAATCTTTTTAGAATTAACTATCAGAGTAGGCTTAATTTTTCTGCCAAACTTAATGCCTCCTATACAGTTCGGCGGAGCTCATCCGCGAAATTTAATTATTCCTGATAAAGAACTGGGGTATCTACTAAACCCGAATTTTCATTGTAAAGAAACAAATGACTACAAAGAATACCATATTGATATAAAAATAAGTTCTCAGGGGCTACGTGATTATGAACACGAATTATCAAAAGATGTCTATCGTATACTAGCGATAGGAGACTCTTACACCTTTGGAGAAGGGGTTGAATTAAACGATGCGTACTTAAGCGTCCTGGAAGAAAAACTTAAAAACGAATATGGTCAGAAAAATATAGAGATCATTAAAGTGGGTATACCCGGATATGGCACAAAACAAGAAGTTGGTTTGTTAAAGAGGCTGATTCCGATTTTTAAACCAAAGGTTGTAATAATGGGGCTCCTACCCCAAGAAACTATCCGTTTAGAAACACCGTATACCTATTGTTACGGCTATATTGTCGAAAGTAATAAATTAAATAGGTTATATTTGGTCTCTGGAAAATTATATAGTTCCCGTGCTAAAAACCGTTTTTGGGGAAAACTGGATGCAATAATAAAACACTACTACCTTACCCCGCAATTTATGCAGGCAAGGTTTAAATATCTTAGGAATAAATTAAAAAAACATAAAACGGAAAGTGAAAATATAACTTCCGCAGATTATCTAAAGCAAAAACATGCATCGCTTTTTGCTTTATTGCAAGATTTTAAAGAAACTTGCCTTTTGCATAATGCCCAGCCTATTATTATTTTAATAGACAGTAACCCCATAGAAGATAATTTTATTATCCAATTTACTAAAGATATAGGCATTCCTACTTTAAGCTTATATCCTTTTTTCAAAGAACTATCCGATAAAAATATTCCTTATCATTTTTCACATGATAAACATTGGAATGCAACCGGACATAAAACCGCAGCATCAGCTATTTTTAAGTTCTTATCTAGCAATAATATTATTGAAAAAGATTAAAAAAATTATTTAACTAAGGAATAAACCTTGACCCTGCTATTGCTAAAGACAAGCCTAAACATCTGCGGGTGTTCGCTGGCCCATTTATCTTCTATAGGAAAGCCCTCAAGAGCATCGGGTTCCCTATCGCAAGGAAGCGACTGCATAATAAAAAGATAATCGATTGCCTCTTTCCTTAAATTATCCCTCCAGTTTAAAAAAACTTTTTCTCGACGATATAAGCCATCCGGATAATAATGCGGAAGGCTTGGTTTATTATTTACAGAAATATAAAAAACGCTATTTTTTATTTTCCTACCGAAAAGAGGGTAAAAATTAATTCGACCAGCATATGCAATCCTAGAGCCTATAGCACTATTTTCGTTCATCCATTTCCAGCCTCTCCCCACATCCCGGTCTTCGGATTCCTTACCTATAAATAAAAGCTCATAACGGTTGAACTCTTGGCTATCATATTGAATACTTAGAAACCATAAAACAAAAATGATGCTGAGTAAAAATAAAACTAAAAAAAATAATTTCAAATTTTTTGATATTTTATTTTTAAATTTATTATATAGAAAAAAGATAAGGTATATAAATAAAGATAAAATTAACGAAACAACTAACTGGATATGGCCGCAGAATTCACCAAAAGAAGTTAATACGCTCACCACCCCCATAGAGCGTATGAACTTAGGGCCCCATTTAAATTGGTTTAAGAATAAAGCCGCACAAATAAAACTTACAGCAAAATAAGGAAATAAGTACCTCGGAAAATATATTTTAATACAAAATAAAAAAACAAGAAACATAAAAACAGGTATAATAAAAATAAGGAGGAATTTTACTAAGGGTTTAAACTTTTTGCGTAAAATTGGCGAAAGAACCAATGGTAGGATTGTTGCGGGAAGAATAAAAATAAAAAGCTGCGAGCCTAGGCCTTCCCCAAAAAGTAATTCATCCCAATTAAGATATTTAATAGAGTAATACGGGGCCATGGTCTGTTTATCTAAGTATCCGGGAAGAATTGTCTTGCCCAAAAATGTAACTTTGAAGGGATAAAGAAAATTACCGGTTAAAAAATACGATTTTATATAAGAATAGCTGCCAAATAAAAATATAAAAAATATGATTATAAATATCCCGCATATTTTTTTAGATGCATTCGCTTTGGCTTTTAAATAAATATACAAAAATAATGGCATTAACCCAATAGACCAAAAAATATTATGCCTTTTGATCCCTAAGAATATGCCGAAGGAAATCCCGAACAGAACTGCATTTTTTAAACTAAATCGTTCGCAGAGGAGCATAAAATTTAAACACAGTAGAAATACCGCCGCACAGATAATATCAATATAAGCCCCATCTTCAATATGTTTAAATACATTCGGTATTAATGCCCATAAAAAAGCTATGAGCAACGCATCTCTGGAGGCCAGATTAAATTTTTTCAAAATAGAATAAATCGCTAAAATTGCTATAAAATAAAACAGAACTTGACCGATATTAGCTAAAAATGCGTTACGAAATGGTAACATTAACCAATAGAAAAATAATTCCCCATTAATCGGAAAATAAGGCATGCCATTAGCCAGTAAATTTCCGTAGACTCCAAAGACAAGCATAGGATTATAGAGATCTCCTCTTTTCATCCATGTGGCAGGATAACTAAGGTGATATGCTAATGCATCGGCTCCATAAGGCGGCCGGTTTAAGTTTATCCATATTTTTAGAGCAAAAAATCCTAAAAAAATTGAAATAGCAAAAAGCAAAATTTTACTTTGGAAGATAAAACTAAAATCTAAACGATAAGAAAGCGGTGTAAGTGATTTTCTTTTAAGTATAGAAAATGCTACTAATAAAATTAAAGTGTGTAATAGGAGTATGTTGGTAGGGAATAATACTCCGAAAATTCCTAAAACTAACTCCACCAAGATAATTTCCATAAAAAAGAACAAAAACCAGATTAACATAAAATCTGCAAGCCTTTCTTTTGAATAAAATGTACGTGTCCAAAAGAACGCGCTTAAAATTACTGTAAGGTTACCTAGAATAAAAAGTAACATTTTATGCCTCTTTTGCCTTTATTTCTTCAATAATACCCAAGAGCTCATTGTATTCATAAGGCTTTCTTCGGGAATTCTGCATCCTTATGCCATCCATTGCTCTCTCCATGAAGACCTTTACATCATTACAAAAATAAGTTACCTCCGGATAACAACCATACATACAGCCGCTACATTTATTCACCATATCCCTGATAGAATTTATAAATTCTTTAGACCGGAATTTCTGCACAAAGTCATCCTCCAACATAGAAATAGATGTAGGTATATCTACGCAGGGAAGAAAATTTCCGGCAGGGCTGATAGAAAAATACAAAAATGGGCTATCACAATGCCAATTTACCTGACCACTTTTTAAAAATTCCTTGCTTTCAGATAAGAAACGATAAGAATTGTAAACATTAAACCCTTCCCTTTTCATCTCTACAATTTTGGCGTATATTCTGTCTAAAACTTCGTATTCTTGAGTGTTAAACCTAAAATCCGGGGCATCTTTTCTGACAATAAACTTATCGTTACTGCCGGATATATGTACCGGTATAAGCGAAATATAAAATCCTATTCTTGTAGCAAACTCTATTAATTTAGGAACCTCTTCTATATTCTTTTTGGACACTACCGTATTTATTCCTGAAATATTTCCCTTTTTGGGCAGATACTGTGAGAACAAAGCAATACCCTGAATTATTTTATCCCAAGAACCATTGACGCTGGTTATCTCATCGTATTTTTTAGCATCAAAAGAATCAAAGGAAATCGTTACCTCCTTTAATCCTGCATCAGTTAGCTCTTTAACTTTGCTTTCGTTGATTAATATGCCGTTGGTCTGTAACCTAACCTCAAGCCCTCTTCTAGCAAACAATCTAATGATTTCGGCAAGGTCATTTCTTAATAACGGCTCTCCTCCTGTAAGGATTAATATAGCGACATCTAACTCCTTCAAGATACCAGCTAATCTTTCTATTTCGGGTAAACCCAGCTCTTGTTCCGCCTTTCGGGAATCTAAAGCACTGCACATACTACACCTTAAATTACACCTATTGCTTACGGCGAACTGCACGTAAATAGGCACTTTTTTAGTTAAGGCACCCTTAAGCATCAGTAATTTAGTTCTGGCTTTCAATATTAACCTCTTCTTTTAACTGAGTTTTGTTTATATAGAGTAGTGCCAAAATAAAGAACGGTGCTGTTATAATAAATTCTCTAATGATAACTTTTAGCATATAAAAACTAAAAAGCGTAGAAAATTGCCTCCAGTCAAAACCCATGAATAAATAAAAAGGGGCGGGTATATATTCTTTTGAGAAGGGATAGAATAAATTGATACCATTATGTAATATATCGTCTAAGGTAAAAAAATCACAAAACAGGTGTGCGGATAATAAAGATAAAATAAGCAAGAAAGAATTTTTGAAACTTAATATTTTTAACTTTTTGAGAAATAAATACACTACAATAGAGGAAAAAATCACAAATATCAAGCTATGTGTCACTGAACGGTGAATACCAATATTCCTACTTAATAATACTAAAAGCATATCGATATCTGGTAATAAGCCAATGCCGATAAAAAGAATTAAGTTCCTAAAATCTTTCTTAAAAGAAAAATCCTTTTTAAAAAATAAATATATGCTACTACTTACTAAGGTATGACCTAGAGGGGACGGCATTATTAACCTCCTGCTCCAAGTTTCAGCTGTTGCTTCATAAAGCTTGCTATTGCTGCGAATATTTTTCCTTTTAAGGTATTAGAATAATACTGCGATTCTTGAGTTATAAATCCACCCTCCAGCATACCTTTTAATTCTGATTGATATTTATTTTCAATATCGTACCTCTGTTTTATTTCAGATACGCTTAATCTTTTGTTTTGGGAGGTTTCTATTAATTCTAAAATCGTAGCCGATACGGAGCGGTTCACCAAATAATAAAGAGTTAAATAGATAAATGCTAAAAATAAGTAAATAATTATACCGTAGCTAAAATCTATTTTAGCTATAACTGAATTAAGCCTGTTAGCTAGCACAATAATGGCTGATGGAGGAAAGAAAAATAAAAACATAAAAGGCAACAATAAAATCCCCCATATCCACATCAATAACTTCATCTGACGTGACAACTCAAAAATCACGGGTTCATCTGGAGCCCTTCCTTTTCTGAAAAAAGATATGATTAGATGGGCTATTAGCCCAACAAAAGAAAATATTATAGCTAAAATTATCCCTATTAATACCATATCTAAATCCTTATTAATTCCTTGGCAATTTTAAATATTCTCGAATAAATTTAAAAATCTTGCAGTGTAGGGTCCCTTTTTGAGTATTTATAAAATAGCCCTCTTCTTTTTTAAGCCTGCCCAAAATCACCATATCTTCTAATTCATGGGAAAATTTTGTATCAATAGTATATACCTTTTTTATCTCTTCGTATGATAATTTTTTGTGAAGGGAGTTTTCTATTTCAATAAGGATCCTGGTAGACGGAGACCGGTCAATGATCTGTATAAAATGTAAATAAAAATACCAAATGAAAAAGTAGATGAAAAAGGCATTTAAAAAAGCGGCTATAAAACGGAAAAGATAAGATGCGTATACGGTAGTTGGCGTAAAAATAAATAGGGTTATATATAATAAAAGGACGAGAAAAAATATTTTTCCTATTAGATAAAACCTCCGCTTAATATTAAACCTATGAAAAATAAAAATATTAAAAAATAAAAATATAAAAAAGCACAATAGCCCAATAATTATTCCTTTTAACATATAGGCTCTTTAAGAAAATAGATTATCTCCGCAACTTGCCAGAAAATAAGCAAAGGCGATACGCATATCTAACTTATATTTGGCAGCCCTGGACATATACTTCACAAAATTAATGAAGAATCGGATTTTTTGTTTTTTGACCAGCCGCCAAATACGCCTGGAAACAAAATAAGCAAAACAGCGTAACTGAAAGTATTCTACATAATTTTCACTGCGATTTTTTGATTTTAAAGCTGCACCCCAATGTAAGGTATCAATTTCATGAGACATAGCCGCTGCATCAATCTCTTCACCTAATCCATCCACCATACCGATAATATCTGTCCCAGGCAAAGGCCGAAAAATAAAGAAAATCGGCTTATTTGGGTCCACCTCTTTATTTAAATCATAAGTCTCCCAGAGTTCTTTTTTAGCCTCGGTAGGTCCCCCTAACATATTATACGCAATGGTATTTATGCCATATTTACGGAAATTCTTAAAGGCCTGGCGGATCTGTTCGGTGGTAGCATGTTTACCATAAATTTCATTTCTTACCCGCTCGCTACCTGATTCTATGCCTATCCTTACCTCTTTGCATCCGACTTCCGCAAGCATCTTTACTTTATCTTCCTGTGAAGTTGCTCCGTGGGTAAAAACCGAAAAAGGCAACTTTCCTACAAGTCCCTCTTTCTTATATTCGTCGCAGAATTCTTTTACCCAGGGTTCGTTTACCGTAAAAACTGCATCGAAAGGATGAGCCATGCGGAATCCCCGGTCTTTATATTTAAGCCACTGGTGCTTTATTTCTTTTACATATCCTTGAGGGTCTCTCATTCTAAAACGCCTTCCCGGAAGTGCCCTAGTCATCGGTTCTTCTGAACAATTGGTGCATTTAAAAGGGCATCCGCGTGTGCCCATAAACCAAAGTTGTCCGATAAAAAAGAAATATTTATCAATGTCTTCCCAAAGATCATAGTTAGGAATAGGCAAACTATCAATATCTTCAATCCACGGCCTTTTGGGATTCTTAAAAACCTGGCCATCTTTTTTATACCAAAGTCCGGTAATATTATCGAGGGACTTACCTTCTGCCAAGGCATTCAAATAATCAGCCATAATAAACTCTCCCTCTCCATGGATGATTACATTAACCCCTTTTTCCTGAATGGCTGACTCAGAGTTTAGGGTAGTATGGTACCCACCTAACACTATCGGCACTGTACTGCTATAGTTTTTCCTGATCTCATCTATAGTCATGCGCACATACCTCATAAAAAGCGAGGTGGTAGTAATACCTATGACATCCGGCTTAAATTCGTCTAATTTTCTTTTAAGATATTCTTTCCACTCTTTAACCTTAAAAGTGTAATCTAAAACATTAGCCTTATGATCAGTGCGTTCATTGATAAAAGTTGCCAGGCACGTAACCCCAATATCTAATATCGAACAACACCCGCTTAAATTAGGACTGATAATACTTACTTTTAATTTTTTCATATTTTAGCTCTCCAATTAAATAAAATTACCTACCCGGATCCTGCCAGTCAAATATTTTCTTTTCTGTAGCTACTTCAAATATTTCTTCTTTAGGATAATCTTCAATAATATGCCGTGCCGCCAATAATCCCATTTTTATAGAGTGGTCAATATTATTGTAACGATAAAGCCCTTGCCTTCCAATAGAGATAGCATTTTTTATTTGGGAAATAAGATTTAATAAAGCATTGGTTTTGTAAAAATAATCTAAAGTGTACATCGGATAACAATGTTTGGCCTTAGTACTAAAATATCCTAGTACTTTGTTTCTGTCATTTAATAGCCCCAATTCGTTTAAATTTTTCAGGCTTCTATCTAATAGCTGCTTGTCTTCTGCCTGCCAGACTTCATCATCTTCGTTACAGGCTATCTCTAAAGTCAGGCCGGTTTTACCCGGCGGTACGGCTTGTGGCGACCAATTGACTATTTCTTGGATTCTAAAGAACAGGTATTTATTTTCCGGGATATAAATCCAGGTATTATCGGTAATGCGTTCCTGATCGATCATTAAGTGCAAAAATCTGATACTGCGAAAATCCATTTTATCGGCAATAGCGTGGAATTTTTCATCTACACGCGGACGAATACCGCGCACAAAATCAGGCAAAGCTATGGTAGAAATAAAATAATCACCCTTTATTTTTACCTGTTCTCCGTTTTTGCGACATAATATATCGGCTATCTGGTTATCGTGCATGGTAATGTGTTCGACTTGCGTATTAAGGTGTATCTTGCCGCCGTTTCTAGTAACGCGCTCTGCCATCTTCTCGCATATTTGGCCGATACCTTTTTTAGGATAGTAGAATTTGCCTGCATAGGTCTTAGGTTCATCTTTTTTCTTCCCTAGCATCCTCATAAACACATCCCAAAGATTAATCAAGGATATTCTTTGGTCTGCCCAGGCGCTAGAGATCATATTCGGGGGAATACCCCATAATTTTTTAGAATATGGCCCAAAATACATATTATATAAAGTCGTACCAAAGCGGTTTATCACCCAACTCTCAAAAGAAGAATCCGGCCGGGGAAATAATTTTTGTAATAGTGAGGTTAATGAATAATCTAGGAAAGCCCTAAAGGTAAATAAAGGGCTGAGTTTCATAACGATATCCTTTATGTCTAAAGGGTAATTAAAATATTTACCCTGTAATCTAATCACGCTTTTTCGCGGCTGGACTATTAAGTCATCCAGCATTAAGCCTTCAATCTCTTTTTGGATTTCGGCATCTTTTGTGATAAACCTGTGACCGCCTAAGTCATAACAATAATCATCTTTTCTAATAGTCCGGCATAAACCTCCTACTTGGTTTTCAGTTTCTACTACTT
>Ga0154682_115_pt7 | contig 37524 bp, 32 predicted proteins | sample Rifle2008BG13ft_FD_116111 | JGI IMG/M metagenome (GOLD analysis project Ga0154682, IMG submission 116111) | Omnitrophica WOR_2 bacterium RBG_13_41_10
ACCAATTTATCCAGCCGCACAATTTCTTATAAGGGATTGCTTATGCCCCAACAGCTGGATAAGTTCTTTCTTGACTTAAGAGACCAAGCCTTAGAGAGCGCTCTTGTTCTGGTTCATTCCCGTTATAGCACCAATACCTTTCCTACTTGGGATTTAGCGCAGCCATTCAGATTCCTTGCCCATAATGGAGAGATAAATACCTTGCGGGGTAATATTAATTGGATGCGTGCGCGGGAAGGCCTATTAAGGAGTGACTTATTTGGGAAAGACTTAAAAAAGATACTTCCTGTTATCGTGCCTGGCGGAAGCGATTCAGCAACAATAGATAATGTTTTTGAGCTCTTAGTCTTAGCCGGTCGGCCGCTTGCCGAGGCGATGATGATGCTTATCCCTTGCGCTTGGCAGCAGGATAATTTTATGGATGAGAAATTAAAGGCCTTCTATAAGTATCAGGCCTGTTTAATGGAGCCATGGGATGGTCCGGCTGCGATTGTATTTAGTGATGGTATAAGGGTGGGTGCTAGTTTAGATAGAAACGGCTTACGTCCCGCGCGTTACATTATTACTAAAGACGGCCGGGTAGTTATGGCTTCAGAAGTTGGCGTTTTAGATATCAACCCAAGCGATATCCAAACTTGCGGAAGACTTGAGCCGGGAAAGATACTTTTTATTGATACCCAACAGGGCCGTATCATAGAGGATCAAGTGCTAAAAGGGTTAATTTCTAGAATAGAACCCTATAGCCAGTGGATTAAGGAGGGTGTGGTTAAACTTGATAGCTTAAAAGTTACCAAGTCGCTCCCTCGACTGCCCTGGAGACAGGCAAATCGCCAGGTCACTGGTGAAGATATTTTGACTCAATTAAAAGCTTTTGGATATACCCGCGAAGATTTAAAGTTTATCATAAAACCGATGGTAGAAAATGCCCAGGAACCGATAGGCTCTATGGGCTGCGATACTCCTTACGCGGTTTTATCACAGAGACCCCAACTTTTGTACGCATATTTTAAGCAATTATTTGCGCAGGTTACTAATCCGGCAATCGATCCTATCCGCGAAGAATTAGTAATGAGTTTAGAGACCTATCTTGGCCCGGAAAAAAATATCTTGAAGGATTCGCCTAAACATTGCCACAAATTGCTCATTAAAAGGCCGATCATTACCAATGAAGAATTAGAGAAAATCAGGCATATTAAAACGAATAACTTTAAAGCTAAGACTATTTCTTTATTATTTCCCGCCACAAAGCGTGGCGGGTCCGCCAAAGGCGGAAATATTTCGGGAGAGGATGCTTTCAGGAAAAAATTAGAAAATATTTGTCAAGATGCAACATGGGCGATAAAAAAAGGTTACACCTTTATTATTTTAAGCGACCGGGGAGTGGATGAAAATCAAGCCGCATTACCGGCTTTACTGGCTACCGCAGCAGTACACCATCATCTAGTATCAAGTGTTCTACGTAATCAGATTGGTATTATTGTGGAGAGCGCAGAGCCAAGAGAGGTACATCATTTTGCCCTGCTATTCGGCTATGGAGCTGATTGCATCAACCCATATCTTGCTTTTGAGGCAGTAAAATATGTTGTTGGAGATGAGCTAACGAATTTGAATCCAGAGAAAGTAATTCAGCGTTATATTAAGGCAGCCGAGAAAGGAATCCTAAAAATTCTCTCTAAGATGGGCATCTCTACCTTACAAAGTTACCGCGGGGCGCAGATATTTGAGGCAGTGGGATTAAGCAGCGATGTTATCGATAATTATTTTAGCGGAACTGTTTCCAGAATAGGCGGCGCTAGTTTAGATACAATCGCTAAGGAATCATTATTACGGCATAAAGAGGCATTTTATGAACTAGAAACACCGTTTTTAAAGACAGGCGGATTTTATCAGTACAAGAGGGATGGTGAATTTCATCTTTGGAATCCTGAAAATATTGCTTTGTTACAGGATGCGACCAGAAACTGTGACTTAAAAAGATACCAGGAATTTGCTAAAGCTATTAATAACCAAGCAGATAATCCTACGACATTGCGCAGCTTGCTTAGGTTTAAGAAGAGAAAACCAATTCCTATTGCAGAGGTAGAGTCCCAAGATGAGATTTTTAAGCGTTTTGCTACGGGTGCAATGAGCTTTGGGTCAATTAGCAAGAATTGCCATGAGACGATTGCTATTGCCATGAATAAGTTAAGTGCTAAATCAAACACCGGAGAAGGAGGAGAAGATCCAGCGCGTTTTGTTACTTTAGTAAATGGAGATTCTACGAGGAGTGCAATAAAACAAGTGGCTTCAGGTCGTTTTGGCGTCACCACGAATTATTTAGTCAATGCCGATGAGTTACAGATAAAGATAGCCCAAGGGGCAAAACCCGGTGAAGGAGGACAACTACCGGGACATAAAGTAAGCCAGATTATCGCTAAGACACGTTATACGACACCGGGAGTGACCTTAATTTCGCCTCCACCGCACCACGATATTTATTCTATTGAAGACTTAGCACAGTTAATCTTTGACCTAAAAAATGTAAACCCGGATGCGCGTATCAGCGTAAAATTAGTTTCTGAAGTCGGGGTAGGAACTATTGCTGCCGGAGTGGCTAAAGGCCACGCAGACACGATTCTTATTTCAGGCGGAGACGGAGGAACCGGCGCTTCACCTTTAAGTTCAATAAGACATGCCGGGCTTCCCTGGGAATTAGGTTTAGCTGAGACGCACCAAACATTAGTTTTAAATGATTTAAGGAGTAGGGTGCGCCTGCAGACCGATGGACAGATGCGCACCGGTCGCGATGTAGCTATTGCCTGCCTCTTAGGAGCAGAGGAATTTGGTTTCTCTACTTCCGTTCTGATTGTTTTAGGTTGCGTCATGCTTAGGCACTGTCATTTAAATAATTGTTCAGTAGGTATCGCCACTCAGGATAAAATCTTAGAGGCAAGATTCCCGGGTAAACCAGAATACATCATAAATTATTTTCATTTTGTCGCAGAAGAGTTGCGTCAGATTATGGCCAGTTTAGGTCTACGTACTATTGATGAGATGGTGGGAAGGCCAAACTTACTGGAATTAAATAGCGATATCTTACCGTGGAAGGCAAAACAAATCGATTTTTCAAAAATCCTCTATAAACCTGAAACAGCGAATACCGTAGGAACTCATTGTGCTGTAAAGCAGAGTCACGGGATAAACAAAGTTTTAGATTCAAAACTTATCGAGTTAGCAAAACCCGCATTTGAAAAGGGCGAGCCAGTAAGAGCGGCATTAGAGATAAATAATACAAATAGGGCCACAGGCGCTACCTTAAGTGGTCGGGTATGCAAAGTTTTTGGAGAAGAAGGGCTTTTAGATGATACGATTCATTTTAAATTTAAAGGTATAGCGGGTCAAAGTTTCGGGGCATGGTTGGCAAAAGGGGTTACCTTTGAGCTGGAGGGGATGAGCAATGACTATGTAGGAAAAGGCATTTCCGGAGGTAAAATCATCATCTATCCGGATAAACAGGCGGATTATAGACCGCAAGAAAATATTATTATTGGTAATACTACTTTCTATGGAGCGATAAGTGGCGAGGCGTATATCAGAGGGGTTGCCGGAGAGAGATTTTGTATTAGAAATTCCGGTCTAAATGCGGTAGTGGAAGGAGTAGGAGAGCATGGTTGTGAGTATATGACCGGCGGAAGGGTTGTGGTTTTAGGTAAAACCGGCAGAAACTTTGCTGCTGGAATGTCCGGCGGTATCGCTTATATCTATGATCTAGAGGGTGATTTTAAGGATAAATGCAATACGGATATGGTGCAATTAGAAACACTATTAGAGGCCGACGCCGATACGGTTAGAGAGTTGTTGCTAAACCATTATCGCTATACAAAAAGTTCAGTGGCCAAAGAGGTGCTCGATGATTTTAGTAATAAAATGCGAAAGTTCATAAAGGTTATGCCTTTTGAGTATAAGCGCATTTTGGAAAAAAGAGGAATAAAAGAAGAGCTAGAATTGATAGAGGTTTCTGATGGGTGATCTGAGAGGATTCTTAAAAGTAAAAAGAGGAGCTTCGCAGTATAGACCAGTGTGCGAACGGCTAAAGGATCATTGCGAGGTTTGCCTACTACCCGAGGTAGAGTGTTCTCAAGAGCAGGCTTCGCGCTGTATGGATTGTGGTACACCTTTTTGCCATTGGGGATGTCCAATTGGAAATTACATACCCGAATGGAATGATTTAGTTTTTCGCGGGCATTGGCAGAAGGCATTCCAACTTTTGGCTGCGACTAATAATTTTCCGGAAATCACCGGAAGGATTTGCTCGGGCCTGTGCGAATATTCCTGTGTTCTGGGAATAAATGATGACCCTGTAACCATAAAAGAGAATGAATTAGCGATAATTGAATATGCCTTCCAGATGGGGCTAGTTAAGCCAAGCCTACTTAAGAAACGCACTGGAAAACAGATAGCCATAGTAGGTTCAGGGCCAGCAGGTTTGTCTTTGGCGGACCAGCTGAATAAAGCCGGTCATTTAGTAGTAGTTTTTGAAAAAGCAGATAAAATCGGGGGAATGCTGCGTTATGGTATCCCTGATTTTAAACTGGAAAAATGGATACTGGACCGTAGGATTGAGATTCTTAAAAGAGAAGGGATTATATTTAATACCGGTGTTTATGTAGGTAAAGGATTAAAGGACGAATATTTAAAAAAGGAGTTTGACGCTATCTGTTTGGCTATGGGTTGCGGCGTACCACGAGATTTAAATATAGAAGGTAGGTCTTTATCAGGGATTCACTTCGCTATGGATTACTTAATTCAGACGAATAAGAAGGTTAGCGAAGAAAAAATTCCTTCTGATAAATTAATTGATGCAAAGGGCAAAAGAGTCGTGGTGATTGGTGGCGGCGATACGGGTGCGGATTGCTTGGGTGTAGCGCATCGCCAAGGCGCAAAATGCGTGGTGCAGATTGAACTTTTAGCTAAGCCGCCAGAATGTCGAACCCCAGATTATCCTTGGCCAAAGTATCCTTTGCTTTGCAAAACTACTACTAGCCATGAAGAAGGTGGGATAAGGGAGTGGTCAGTCTCCACTAAAAAGCTTATCGGAGAGAACGGTTGGGTAAAAAAGCTCCTTTGTCAGAGAGTGAACCAAGAAACAGCTGGCAGAGAATTTGAAATTGAGGCAGATTTGGTGATTTTAGCCTTAGGGTTTCTGCATCCTGAACGTAATGGTTTACTTAAAGATCTATGCTTAGAACTTGACTCAAGGGGCAATGTAAAAACTGATGAGAATTATATGACTTCAAGCAAGGGGATCTTTTCTGCTGGAGATATGCATAGGGGGCAATCCTTAGTAGTCTGGGCTATCTCAGAAGGAAGAAAAACTGCCTATGCAATAGATAAATATTTAATGGGCAAAAGTAATTTGTCAATGCTTTAGAGGCATTGACAACCAGAGGAAACATGTTATACTCAATAGTAGTCCAAAGTAGTACTACTTTAGAGAACAAAGGCGTTTAGGGCCGGATTGTTGGCACTGAGCGCTTTTTTTATTGAGGCCACAACTTATGGAGTAGCAGTTTTAATTTTGGCGACATAAGTTGTATGGCCGAAATAATCCCGCCTTTTCTTACTATATGGTGCCTAAATTGCTTTGATGAAAAGGCGGGATAAGAGGTAAAACTATGGCAAAATACATATTTGTAACCGGTGGCGTAATATCAAGCCTGGGTAAGGGCATTACTTCCGCTTCAATCGGAAAGATTTTGGAATCACGGGGATTAAAAATTACTCTTATGAAGTTAGATCCTTATATTAATGTTGACCCCGGCACCATGAACCCTTATCAGCATGGCGAGGTTTATGTTACCGAAGATGGAGCAGAGACAGATTTAGACCTTGGGCATTACGAAAGATTTATCCGCGCCCAGATGACCAAATTCAATAATGTTACTACTGGACAGGTATATAACACGGTAATTTCTAAAGAGAGGCACGGTGATTACTTAGGCAAGACAATTCAGGTAATTCCGCATATCACTGATGAGATCAAAGAGAGAATAAAAAAAGTCGCCCAGGTGTCCGCAGCCGATATCGTTATTATTGAAGTTGGCGGCACAGTAGGTGATATTGAGAGTTTGCCGTTTCTGGAAGCAGCCAGGCAATTCAGCTTAGATATAGGTAAGGATAACGTGATTTATATTCATCTTACTCTCGTTCCTTATATAAAATGCGCAGATGAGATAAAGACAAAACCGACACAGCATAGCGTAGGTACATTACGTGAAATCGGGATCCAGCCGGATATATTAATCTGTCGTACTGAAAAGACATTATCCTGCGAACTAAAGGAAAAGATATCTCTGTTTTGTAATGTGCGCAAGGAAGCAGTTATTGAAGCTAAGGATGTAGAGTCGATCTACCAGATTCCTCTGGTTTTTAAGAATCAGATTCTAGATGAAATTATCTTAAGTCATTTTAAGTTAATCTGTAAATTTTCAGATTTAAAGGATTGGGAGAAGAATGTAGCAGAAAGGGTAATTAAGCCTAAAAATAAAGTGACTATAGCGTTGGTGGGTAAATACATTGCTTTACAGGATGCCTATAAGTCCATTTATGAAGCATTAATTCATGCCGGTATTTATAATGATACAAAAGTAGAGATTAAAAAGGTAGATTCAGAAGACATCCAAAAAAAAGGCCCGCAAGAATTTCTAAAAGATGTCTCTGGGATCCTTGTCCCGGGTGGTTTTGGCTATCGAGGAATTGAGGGCAAGATTAAAGCCATTAAATTTTCCAGGGTTAATAAAATTCCTTTTTTGGGTTTGTGTTTAGGGATGCAGTGTGCAGTAATTGAATTTTCACGGAATATCTGCGGCCTAAAAGATGCCAACTCTACTGAGTTTAGTCCTAAAACAAAAAATCCGGTAATCAGTTTACTAGCCCAGCAGAGGAAGATTAAAGATTTAGGAGGCACGATGCGTTTGGGTGCATACCCTTGCAAGATTAAGAAAAATACTTTGGCGTTTAGGGTATATGGTAAGACATTGATTCAGGAGCGGCATCGCCATAGGTATGAATTTAACAATAAATATAAGAAATTATTAGAGAAAAAAGGTATGAAATTTTGCGGTATCTATCTTAAGAGAAACCTGGCGGAGATAATTGAATTAAAGAATCATCCTTATTTTATTGCCGTACAGTTTCATCCGGAATTTAAATCTAAACCCGATAAGGCCCACCCGTTATTTAGAGAATTTATAAAGGCGGCAATAGAAAGAAGTAAGATTAACTTTTGAGTTCGTACGGTGTACGGAGTACAGTGTACCGAGCATACAATGTTATACAAATCAGTAATTACTATGCGCCGTACGCGGTACGCCGTACTCAATACTAAAAGATGGATGCAATCTTAGCTTTAGAAGACGGAACGATATTTAGAGGTGAATCTTTCGGTGCAGACGGAGAAAGATACGGCGAAGTCGTATTTAACACCAGCATGACCGGATACCAAGAAGTCCTTACTGACCCTTCTTATAAAGGCCAGATTGTAACTATGACTTATCCTTTGATTGGCAACTACGGGATCAATAAAGAGGATATGGAATCAAGGCGGCCTTTTGTGGAAGGTTTTGTGGTTAAGGAATGTAGCAAAATTTCCAGCAATTGGCGTAGTGAAAAATCATTAGCGGATTATTTTAAGGAAAATAATATCGTAGGTATTGAAGGTATGGATACACGTTCACTTACCTTACACATAAGGCGAGTTGGAACAATGAAGGCGGTTTTATCTACCGAGGATTTGGATGAAGAGAGCCTGGTTCAGAAAGCCAGAGATTCTCAAGGCTTGGTTGGTATAGATTTAGTCAAGGAAGTAACGTGCAATAAAAAATATATCTGGTCGGAAATAAAAGATAAAGGTTATAAAGTAGCCGTCTTAGATTGCGGTGTAAAATACAATATTTTAAGGGAATTATTAAATCATGGATGTCAGGTGATTGTGATGCCTGCAAATACATCCGTAAAAGAAATATTAGAACTAAAAGCCGATGGGGTATTGCTTTCCAACGGGCCGGGTGACCCCGCAGCAGTTAAATACGTAATTGATACTACCAGAGACCTAATGGGGAAAATTCCCATTTTTGGAATTTGCTTAGGCCATCAGATGCTGGGTTTGGCACTGGGTGGTGCGACCTATAAACTTAAATTCGGCCATCACGGCGCAAACCATCCGGTGAAAGATTTAAAGACAGGAAAGGTTTCTATTACGGTTCAGAACCACGGCTTTTGCGTAGATATGGATTCCCTAAATAAGAAAGATATAGAAATCACTCATATCAATCTTAATGACCAGACCTTAGAGGGAATACGGCATAAGAAATTACCTATATTTTCCGTGCAGTTTCATCCTGAAGCCTCAGCAGGCCCGCATGATGCCTCGTATCTGTTTGAAGAGTTTATCAAAATGATGAAAAAATATGCCTAAGAGAACCGATATAAAAAAGATTTTAATCATTGGTTCAGGACCTATTGTCATCAGCCAGGCCTGCGAATTTGACTATTCCGGAACTCAGGCCTGCAAGGTTTTAAAAGAGGAAGGATACAAGGTAATCTTAGCGAATTCCAATCCCGCCACCATTATGACTGATCCGGATATGGCAGATAAGACCTATGTTGAGCCTTTAACTGTAGAAACTTTAGAAAAAATTATTGCTAAGGAAAGGCCCGATGCATTGCTTCCTACCTTAGGCGGACAGACTGCTTTAAATCTTACCGTAGGCTTAGCTGGAAGAAACATACTAAAAAAATATAAAGTAGAGACCATTGGAGCAAATATTAAGGCCATAAAAAAAGGAGAAAATAGGCAGCTATTCAGAGATTCTATGAGAAAGATAGGCCTGGATTTACCTCGCAGCGTGCTCGCCTATAATTTAAAAGCAGCAATGGAAGTAGTAAAAGATATTGGCTTTCCCGTAATTATTCGTCCCAGTTTTACTTTAGGAGGAACAGGCGCAAGTGTAGCCTATAATATAGAGGAATTTAAAGGACTGGCCAAGCGAGGTCTGGAGTCTAGCATGATTAGCGAGATCCTTATTGAAGAATCGGTGATTGGCTGGAAGGAATTTGAATTAGAGGTGATGCGGGATGCCAAGGATAACGTAGTAATTATCTGCTCTATTGAAAATTTTGACCCCATGGGAATCCATACCGGAGATAGCATCACTGTGGCACCTGTTCAGACATTGACCGATAAAGAATATCAGAAGATGCGGGATGCCGCGATAGCTTGTATCAGAGAAATCGGCGTAGAAACAGGTGGTTCTAATATCCAATTTGCTGTTCATCCTGATACCGGGAGAATGGTTATCATTGAAATGAATCCCAGAGTTTCTCGGAGTTCTGCATTGGCCTCTAAGGCAACGGGATTTCCTATTGCCAAGATTGCAGCAAAATTAGCCGTAGGTTATACTTTAGATGAAATTCCTAATGATATCACCAAAAAAACTCCAGCCTGTTTTGAGCCTACTATTGATTACTGTGTAGTAAAAATCCCCCGTTTTACTTTTGAAAAATTTCCTTCAACAGATCCGACATTAACCGTTTCCATGAAATCGGTAGGCGAGGTAATGGCTATTGGTCGGACCTTTAAAGAAGCGTTACAGAAGGCTTTGCGCTCTTTAGAAATTGGATTGAGCGGTTTAGAAGATTTAAAACATAAACCCTCTAGTGATGAATTAAAAAATCATTTAAGAATCCCCAATGCCTCAAGGGTTATTTATATTAAGTATGCCCTCAAAGAAGGATGGAGCATCAAAGAGATTTATCAGATGACCCGGATTGACCCTTGGTTTTTAGAAAACATTCGACAGATTATCGAATTGGAAGGACAGATAAAAACAAAATTAAAATTGAGCGATGAGAAAAGTTCGGTGGATTTACTTAAAAGAGCAAAAGAATTCGGCTTTTCAGATTTACAGCTCGCCCGTTTATTAAATCAAAGCGAAGACGTAATAAGAAAGTGGCGTATAGAATTAGGGATAAGACCAGATTATAAACTGGTAGATACTTGTGCGGCAGAGTTTGAAGCATTTACGCCTTATTATTATTCTACATACGAACAGTAGATTTAGGAGGGATTTATGTTAAAAGCAGAAATTAATATTACCTTAAAAAGAACTGTTGCTGACCCTCAAGGTTTGACTATTAAGCACGCCTTAGAATCATTGGGTTATAAAGATTTAGGGGACGTGCGCATTGGAAAATTATTAGTTATTAAACTAAATTTGAAAGATAAAAAAAGGGCGGAACAGGAAATTGACCAGATGTGCAAGAAATTATTGGCAAATCCAATCATAGAAGATTACCGTTTTAAGATAGAAAAGGAATAAATGAAATTTGGAGTCGTAGTCTTTCCCGGTTCTAATTGCGATCAGGACTGTTTTTATGTAATCAAGGATGTTCTTAGGAAACCCGTTAAGTATATCTGGCACAAGGATACCAACCTTGATGGCCTTGACTGCATTATATTGCCAGGAGGATTCAGCTATGGAGATTACCTGCGTACAGGCTCAATAGCGAGGTTCTCTCCGGTGATGAAGCCTATTACCGAGTTTGCTAAGAATGGTGGTACGGTAATCGGAATTTGTAATGGTTTTCAAATCCTTCTTGAGGCAGGGCTTCTGCCCGGTGTGATGTTAAGAAATAGAGATCTTAATTTTATCTGTAGGTATGTTTATATCAAGACAGAAAATAATCGAACAAGATTTACTAATCTTTATAATGCAGGCCAGATTTTAAAAATACCTATCGCGCATAACGAAGGAAATTATTATATTGATCCAGCAGGGTTAAAAGAACTAAGAGATAATAACCAGATAGTATTCCGTTATTGTTCTGCTACGGGAGAAGTTATCGACCAATACAATCCCAATGGTGCATTAGATAATATCGCGGGTATCATTAACAGAAAAGGGAATGTTTTAGGCTTGATGCCGCATCCTGAACGCAGTGCCGAAAAAGAACTTGGTTCAGAAGACGGTTATTTTATATTTCAATCGATCATCAAATGGCTCAATAGGAAAAGAACATGGTGAAACCAGACGTATATCATTCGCTTGGTTTAAGCGATAAAGAATACCAGGATATCTTAAGGATTCTAAAGCGTAAGCCTACAAATACAGAGCTGGCGATGTTTTCAGTGGAGTGGTCTGAGCATTGTGGATACTTATGTTCCCGCAAATGGCTAAAACTTTTGCCCAAGACCGGCAAGTATAAGACGCTGATCGGAGAAGATTCTGGAGGGATTATTATTGATGACCTAGCTATAATCTTTAAGATGGAAAGTCACAATCATCCTTCGCAGATTGAACCGAAGCAAGGAGCGGCTACCGGAGTAGGCGGGATTATCAGGGATATATTTACCGCAGGTGCCCGGCCGATTGCCTCACTTAATTCGCTGCGTTTCGGCCCGCTTAGTCAGGCATATAATAAATATCTACTCAACGGTGTTGTTAACGGAATTCAGTTTTATGGAAACTGTGTTGGCGTACCGACAGTGGGCGGTGAAATTTACTTTGATGAAAGTTATAGCGGAAATTGTTTGGTTAACGCGATGTGCATTGGTATCACCAAAAAAGAAAAATTAATCAGAGCGCGCGCATATGGTAGAGGTAATGCGATAATGTATGTTGGCTCAAGCACGGGACGGGACGGAATTGGCGGATGCAGTATTCTTGCCTCCAATGAGTTTAAAGAGGGGCAAGATAAGAGGCCAACGGTGCAGATCGGAGATCCTTTTACAGAGAAGTGCTTAATCGAGGCGACCTTGGAAGCAATCAACACAGGCTATCTTGTGGGGATTAAGGATATGGGAGCCGCAGGCCTTACTTGTTGTACTAGCGAGATGGCATCTGCAGGTAATTCTGGAATGGATGTAGAGTTAGGGGCTGTTCCCAGGCGAGAAGAGAATATGGAGCCTTGGGAGATTATGATGTCTGAGTCTCAAGAAAGGATGTTGGTTTGTGTTAAAAAAGGGAAAGAGGAGCAAATAAAGAAGATATTTTTGAAATGGGATCTTAATGCTTCTGTTGTCGGTAGGGTCACCGATGATGGATTAGTTACTATTAGAGATAATGGTAAGATAGTGGCTAAGATTAATGCGCATGCTTTAACTAAGGCACCGATATATGATATGCCCTATAGCAAGCCAAGATATTTAAGAAAATTAAATAAACTTGAAGCTAGCAAAATTCCTGATGCAAAAGATCATAATAAGGTTTTGCTCAAACTTTTAGCTACGCCATCTATTGCTAATAAGGCCTGGGTATACCGGCAGTATGACCATATGGTGCAAACCAATACTGTAGTTTTGCCTGGTTCAGATGCGGCAGTATTAAGATTGAAAGGAACAGATAAGGGAATAGCTGCTACCACTGATTGTAATAGCCGATATTGCTTTCTTAATCCTTACAGAGGCGCGCAGATTGCCGTAGCAGAAGCAGCCAGAAATCTGGTTTGTTCCGGAGCCCACCCAGCAGCAATTACAGATTGTCTTAATTTTGGAAACCCCAAGAAACCGGAAAGCTTTTGGCAGTTTAAAAATTGCCTGGAAGGTATCCGGGATGCCTGCAGGTCATTTAATATAGCCGTAGTAAGCGGAAATGTCTCTTTCTACAACGAAAGCCCAAAGTCCGCTATTAACCCCACTCCGGCGATAGGCATGATAGGTATCTTGAATGATATAAATAAAGCCTGTTCGCAAAATTTTAAGCACGAAGACGACGCTATTATTCTCTTAGGTTATTGTCGGCAAGATTTGGGCGCAACCGAGTATTTGAAAGAAATCCATCATTTAACAAAAGGTGATGTTCCGCAATTAGACTTAAAATTAGAACAGGCGGTTCAAAAAACGGCCTTAGAAGCAATAGAGAAAGGTTTAGTCAATTCAGCCCATGATTGTTCTGAAGGAGGTTTAGCCGTGGCCCTGGCTGAATGTTGTATTTCCAATAAAGATAAAATGATCGGCGCCAACATCAATAAGCTAAATTATGACATGAGGCTAGATGCCTTACTTTTTGGCGAATCCCAATCCAGGATAATTCTTTCCTGCAATCAAGATTCCGCAGGAAAGTTAAGAAAAATTGCTTTGGAATTTAAAGCTCCATTTTATGTTATTGGTAAAACCGGCGGTAGAGTTTTAAGAATTTTAAATGACACAGAAGAGTTGATTTATTTGTCTTTAGAAGATTTATATGAAAAGTGGGGCGGATCGTTACAGAAAAAGATTGAGGGGTAATATCTCCCGCCTCATTCGGCGGGATTTCGCTAAATGCCCTGCCTTCGGCAGGGCTTATAGAGGTGCTCAATGTGCGGAATATTTGGGGTATATCCACATAAAGATGCAGCGCAGCTTGCCTGTTTAGGCCTTTATGCGCTTCAGCATAGAGGAGAAGAATCAAGCGGAATAATCACGCGCAATGGTAAGAAGGTATATTTACATAAAGCCTTGGGTTTGGTAAGCGACGTTTTCGATGAAAAAATTATTCGCAGCCTTCGTGGTGAACTGGCAGTAGGACACCTGCGTTATTCTACTACCGGAAGCAGCAATATCAAAAATACCCAGCCCTTTTACGTAAAATCAAAAATTGGCGATATCGCTATTGCGCACAACGGAAATCTTACTAATACCTTAAGTCTTCATCGGGAATTAGAGAATAAAGGTGCTTTATTCCAGACTACTATGGATTCAGAAATTATTGCTCATCTCTTGGCACACAGTCAAAATAAGGATTTTAAAGATGCGGTAATCTGGTCGCTCTCTAAATTAGAAGGGGCTTATTCTTTAGTTTTGATGCTTAATGATGTTCTGATTGGGGCAAGAGATACTCATGGCTTTCGGCCGCTATGTTTAGGCAAATTAGATGGGGCATATGTATTGGCTAGCGAAACTTGCGCCTTAGATTTAATCGGTGCTCAATATTTAAGAGATGTTGAGCCCGGAGAAATTATATTTATAAAAAAAGACGGCCTTGAGTCATTGAAGCCTTTTGGAAAAACACCGCATGCCTTTTGTATTTTTGAATACATCTATTTTGCCAGGCCGGACAGTAATATTTTTGGCCATAATGTTTATATGACACGCAAGAAACTGGGGGCGCAATTGGCAGCGGAGTTTCCCGCCGAGGCAGATTTAGTCATGCCCATTCCCGATTCGGGTACATATGCGGCCTTGGGCTTTTCTCAAAGCCTAAAGATTCCTTTTGAGTTCGGGATGATCCGTAATCACTATATTGGTAGAACTTTTATTCAGCCGAGTCAAGACCTACGTGACTTTCGGGTAAAAATAAAACTTAATCCCTTAAGAGATGTATTAAAAAAGAAAGATGTGATTTTGGTTGAGGATTCTATTGTGCGCGGTACTACCAGTAGGGCACGCGTTAAGACCCTGCGTCAGGTAGGAGTAGATAAGATACACATGCGCGTCAGCTGTCCGCCGCTTAAATTCCCTTGTTTTTATGGGATAGATTTTCCTACCAAGAAAGAACTCGTGGCCTCAAAACACGATATTGCCTGGATCCGCGATTTTATCGGCGCGGATAGCTTAGAATACTTAAGCCTGGAAGGGATGTTAAGCTCTATGCCTCTTCCTCAAGAAAATTTCTGTACTGCTTGCTTCACAGGCAAATACCCCATTAGTCACGCATGCCACCTCTCTAAAAACATTCTGGAAAAGTATAACCTATAAATAATAACTTTCTTTTTCTCTCTAAATCCAAAATATTCTTGCCATAGCAAGGTATTACGTATATAATTCCCTTTGTGAATAAGGTAAGTAAGGTATTACTTCATACCTGCTGTGCGCCTTGTCTAATTTATCCCTTAGAGCAACTAAAGGAAAAAGGTTTTAGAGTAACAGGGCTATTTTATAATCCGAATATTCATCCCTTTAGTGAATATAAAAACCGAAAGGAAGCAGTAGAAGATTTTAGCAAGGCCGGTAATATTGAAATAATTTATCCGGAATATAAGCCTGAAGAATTCTTCCAAGCGGTAAATTCAAAAGAGGCCAGCCTTGATAGATGTAATATTTGCTGGTCGCAACGCCTGGAAAAGACAGCTAGCTTAGCGAAAGAGAAGGGGTTTGATTTTTTCTCAACGACTTTATTAGTTAGCCCCTACCAAGACCAGGAATTATTAAAAAAAATAGGTACGGATATTTCTCAAGAAACGCAGGTCAGTTTTTATTATGAAGATTTCCGAGTGGGTTTTAAAAAGGCACACGATGAGGCAAAAGCTAAAGGAATATACTGTCAGAGATATTGCGGTTGTATTTATTCAGAGCTAGAGCGATGCAAGAAATCGGCAAAACATTAATAATTTTTGGCATAATCTTATTAGGGGTTGGATTATTCTTGACTTTTTTCCAGAGGATTCCTTTTTTGGGAAAGCTGCCCGGGGATATCTTAATTCAAAAGAAAAATTTTAGCTTTTATTTTCCCATAATGACCTCTCTATTAGTAAGCATTATCCTTTCTTTAATTTTTTGGATATTTTCTCGCCGATGAAAATAATTTTTAAATCGATAATAATTTTATTTGTTAGCATTATGTTTATGGTGGTTAGTTTATCCGCGCAAAACGATAAATATATCCGCGTGGCCATCATACAGGATATCGAGTCTCTGATTATTAAGATAAAAGGTTCCTATGAAATAACGGATTCCGCTAGCGGAAAAATCCTATACCGCAGTAAAAATTTAAAAAGTACTGTTACCAGCTATAAAAATGGCATACTTATAGCAGGCCTCACTTTAAATGCTGCCAAGATTTCACTTAAAGCCAATGACCCCGAAGCTACCCTGGTAAATAATCGACGATTTAACGGGGATATACAGCTGATTAATAAAGAAAATGGGCATCTATTGGTTATAAATTATGTGGAGTTAGAAGATTATGTTAAGGGTATCTTGTATCATGAGGTATCGCATTATTGGCCGATAGAGGCGCTAAAGGCCCAGGCAGTGGTGTGCCGCACTTACGCTATTTATCAGATCAATGAGAATAAGGCAAAAGATTATGATCTAACAGCAGATATCTACTCTCAGGTTTATGGCGGAAAGACTTCAGAGCGTTACCGCACCAACAAGGCAGTTGATGAGACTAAAAGGCAAGTGCTCGCCTATAAAGACAAAGTTTTTCCCGCCTACTTTCATGCTACTTGTGCAGGGCATACCCAAGATGCCTCTTTGCTTTGGAATATAGATATCGCGCCTTTAAAAGGAGTATCTTGCGGATTTTGCAAAGAATCACCCCATTTTAAATGGCATAGTGTATTATCGCTAAAAAAGATAAAAGATTCACTGTTAAAATCAGGGTATAGCGGATTTGAAAAAATAAAAGATATAGTAATATTAGCTAAAGATAACTCCAGCCGCATTACTTATTTAAAAATCATTACCGATAAAAAAGATATCAAAATATCCGCTAAGGATTTCAGGGAAATACTTAAACCCAATATTATCAAAAGTACCAATTTCACTTTAACTATTGTAGGAGAGGATGCGGTTTTCCAAGGCCTAGGCTGGGGCCACGGCGTAGGCATGTGTCAATGGGGGGCTTATTTTATGGCAAAAAAAGGATATAATTACAGACAGATTCTAGAGTATTACTATCCGCTAAGTTATGTTAAAACTAACTGATTTCGATTACCTTTTACCCAAAGAATTAATTGCCCAGTATCCTTTAGAGCAAAGGGATTCCGCCCGCCTTTTAGTTTTAAACCGCGCTAAATCTACCATAGAGCATTGCGTCTTTAAGGATATCATAGATTATTTCAATAAGAATGATCTTCTGGTTCTGAATAATACCAAGGTCTTGCCTAGCCGCCTGATTGGTTCAAGAAAGACCGGCGGCAAAGTCGAGATTTTACTCCTTAATAGAAATAAAGGTTTTTCCTTTAATGCCTTAATCAGGCCTTCCAGAGTAAAAATTAATGAGAAAATCATCTTTAATGGTAACGGGATTTCCTGTGAAGTAAGTGCTTCAAATCAAGTGACTTTTTTGGTAAAAGATATAGCAGAAATTTATGCCTTAGGTAAAACCCCTCTTCCGCCGTACATCAAAAGAGAACCCATAGATCTAGATGCAATTTATTATCAGACCGTTTATGCTAAGGCACAAGGCTCTATTGCTTCTCCTACCGCGGGGTTACATTTTAGCGAAGAACTGCTGAAAGAAATAAAGGCCAAAGGGATTAATCTGGGATATGTTACTTTACATATCGGTTATTCTACATTCGCGCCGGTAAAATCCGAAGATATTACGCAACACAAGATGCAGAAAGAGGTTTTTTCTATAAGTAGCCAAACCCAAGAATTATTAGAAGTGGCTCAACTAAAAAAAGGCCGCATAATTGCAGTAGGCACCACTAGCCTGCGGGCTATTGAAACTTTTAGCCAAACAGGCGAGACTCAGGGTACAACCGATTTGTTTATATATCCGGGATATAATTTCAAAATAGCAGATTGTCTTTTAACTAATTTTCATCTTCCGCGTACTACCCTTTTTATGTTAGCCGCTGCATTTGCCACAGACAGGCTTATTAAAAAAGCCTATCAGGAAGCTATTGAGAAAAAATATAGGTTTTATAGTTATGGCGATGCCATGCTGATAATTTAACCATAAAAATGTCTTTTGCTTTAATTCATCAAGATAATAAGGCGCGTTTGGGAAAAATATCTACAGGGCACGGCGATATAGATACCCCCTGTTTTATGCCGGTAGGCACCCAAGGCACGGTCAAGGCCCTGTCTCCTGAAGAATTAAAAAATTGCGCTGCCCAGATTATCTTATCCAACGCCTATCATCTTTTTTTACGCCCTGGTATAGAGGTTATCAAAAAGGCAGGGGGATTACATGGCTTTATGTCTTGGCCTAAACCTATACTGACCGATAGCGGCGGTTATCAGATTTTTAGTTTAGCGCTTTTACGCAAGGTGAATGATGATGGTGTAGAGTTTCAGTCGCATATCGATGGCCTGAAGCATTTTTTTACACCTATAGATGTGGTAAATATCCAAAAGGATTTAGCTAGCGATATTATCATGCCTTTAGATGAATGCGTGCATTATCCTTGCGCTAAAGACTATGCGCAAGTGGCGATGGAAAGGACCATTGACTGGGCGAGGCGTTCACGTGCCAGCATGCGGCCTGGGGGCCCATTATTATTCGGTATTATACAAGGCGCAACCTATGAGGACCTGCGTAAGGAATGTAGCCAAAAAATTGTAGAGATGGATTTTGACGGTTATGCTATCGGCGGAGTTTCCGTTGGCGAACCAAAAAATTTAAGATATAATATTAGCGCATTAGTTTTGGAGCTTTTGCCGCAAGATAGGCCGCGTTACCTAATGGGGGTGGGGACCCCGGAAGATATAATTGAAGCAGTAGGAATGGGGGTAGATATGTTTGATTGTGTTGTCCCTACCCGTTACGGCAGAAACGGTACTGCTTTTACTAGCGAAGGAAAGTTGACTATCCGAAACGCTCCTTACGCCCAAGATTTTAATCCTCTGGACCTTGCGTGTGATTGCTATGCTTGTAAGAATTTTAGCCGCGCATATTTAAGGCACCTTTTTAATACCGAAGAAATACTAGGCCTAAGATTAGTTTCCCTGCATAATATTTATTTTTATTTAAAACTAATGGAGAAGGCGCGGCAGGCTATTGCTAAAAATCAATTCGCGGAATTTAAAAAAGAATTCTTAAGTAAATATAATACATGCGTATAGACATAATCACCATATTTCCCAAAATGTTTGCACCTGTTTTAGATGAATCCATAATCAAACGGGCACAAAATAAAAGCAAGGTAAAAATTTATATTCATGACCTCAGGGATTATTCGCAAGATAAACACAAAAAGATAGACGACCATCCTTTTGGAGGCGGTGCTGGCATGGTTATGCGGCCAGAGCCCATCTTTAGGGCAGTAGAAAAAATAAAGTCGCAAGTCGCAAGTCCTAAGTCGCAAGTTATTTTACTGTGTCCTCAGGGTGAAAGATTAAACCAAAGGCTCGGCCAAGAGCTGGCTAAATACAAACATTTAATATTAATCTGCGGACACTATGAAGGAATAGATGAGCGGGTAAGGAAACACCTGGTTAATAAAGAAATATCCATCGGTGATTATGTTTTAACCGGAGGAGAACTACCTGCTATGGTTTTAGTGGATTGTTTAGTGCGTCTTTTACCCGGTGTCTTAGGAGATAAAAATTCCTTGAAATTTGAGTCATTTGAAGGTAATCTATTAGAATATCCTCAGTATACCCGGCCGGCAACCTTCAAGGGAAAAACAGTTCCCGCGATACTTTTATCCGGTAATCATAAAAAAATTGAAGAGTGGAGAAAAAAACAGGCAGTTAGAATCACTAAACTAAAAAGGCCTGATTTATTAAAAAATTCCATTAAATAAAAGGAGTGAAGATATGGATAAAATTAAATTAATTGAAGAAGCCTATACCAAGAAAAAGGTCCCGGCTTTTAATGTAGGTGATACTGTGCGGGTATTGGTAAAGATAGCGGAAGGACAAGATAAGGTACGCCTGCATCCCTTTGAAGGAATAGTTATCGCCAAGCGCGGTAGCGGTACAAATACTAGTTTTACCGTGAGAAAAATCTCCTATGGTGAAGGCATAGAACGCGTTTTTCCTTTATATTCTCCCGGTATCGAACGTATCGAAGTATTGCGTTCGGGTAAAGTAAAAAGGGCCAAACTTTATTATTTAAGAGAAAAGATCGGTAAACGCGCCACTAAAATTGAAAGCGAAGAAGAAAAAGCATAGGCCCACGCTTTATTACGAAAAGAAATGTAAAAAAAGAGGCTTTAGGCTAGTTATCGGAGTAGATGAAGCCGGCCGCGGCCCTCTTGCCGGTCCGGTGGTAGCTGCAGCTGTGGCCTTAAAAAATCCGAATTTTAACAATTATATAGATGATTCTAAGAAATTAAATTCTCGCCTGCGAGAAAAGGCATACCTGGAGATCATTGAGAAATCCGTCTTCGGCATAGGAATAGTAAATGAGAAGGTTATCGATCAACTAAATATTTTGGAAGCTACGCGCATTGCTATGGAGAACGCAGTAATACAGCTCCTTGATAAGATAAAGACTTATAGAAAAAAGAATATCCATATCCTGATAGACGGCAATGTCAAGCTGGATACGGATTTAGCTGTTACTAATATCATTAAGGGCGATTGCCGATGTATCAGTATTGCCTGTGCTTCGATTTTAGCCAAGGTAACCCGCGACCGAATTATGTCTTTATACCATAAGATATATCCGCAGTATGAATTCCAGAAACATAAAGGTTATCCTACTAGAAGGCATAGGCTGGCTTTAAAGAAATTCGGCCCCTCAATAATACACAGGATGAGTTTTTACGGTGTTTAAGAAGCATCTTGAGTCAGGCAAAAGCGGAGAAGAATTAGCGGCTGTGCTATTAAGAGAAAACGGCTATAAAATTATAGCCAGAAATTATAAAACCAAGTTAGGCGAAATAGATATCATCGCCAAAGATAAAGACACCCTTTGTTTTGTGGAAGTAAAGCTGAGGAATTCCGATAAGTTCGGCCTGCCGCAGGAGGCAGTTTTAAAATCCAAACAGTTGCATATTGCTAAAACTGCGTTAAGTTATCTTAAAGAAAATAATCTCCTAGATGCAAAAGCCAGATTCGACGTTGTTGCCATCAATTATTCAGAAAAAGACAAGCCTTGTTTAGATTTGATTAAGGACGCCTTTGAATTAGATGAACGCTATGTTATATGATATAATAAGTTCAAGGTGAGTGTTATGTATAAAGACGAATCACTAAAAAAATATTTGGAAGATTTAGCTGCAAGGCTTCCTGCTCCGGGAGGCGGTTCTGCTGCGGCATTAACTGCCGCATTAGGGGCGTCTTTATTGAGCATGGTAGTAAATTTTACCTTGGGAAAAGCAAAATATGCTCAATACGAAAATGATCTTAAGGCGGCATTATTAAAAACAGAAAAGCTAAGAGGGGAATTCTTAAATTTAGTGGACCTGGATGTCACAGCTTATAAAAGCAGAAACTTGCGCAATGCCTTAGATGTGCCTTTTATGCTGGCCCGTTTATGTTTTGAAGGTATGAAGCTATGCCCGCCTTTGATAAAAAAAGGCAACATCAATCTTATCAGCGATGTGGCAGTAGCCGCGGTTCTTTTGGAGTCTGCTTTTACTTCGGCTTATTTTAACGTAGAAATAAACTTAAAGTCCATTGCCGATACAAAATTAACCCAAAAGATAAGAAAAGAATTAACTGGTAAGGCGCGAATGATTCAGAAAATAAGGTCGGAAACGGAGGAAAAAGTTGGCAAGATTATTAGAGGGTAAACCGGTTGCGGATAAAATAAAGGAAGAATTAAAACGGCAGATAGGGTCTTTAAAGAAAAAGCCTGTTCTTGCTAGTATTCAGGCAGGGGATAATGCCGGTAGTGCCGCCTACGTAAAATCACAGCAAAAAACCGCGCAAAATCTAGGTATAGAGTATCAGTTACATAATTTGAACCAGGGTATAAATGAGGCTGAACTGATTAAATTTATTCAAAAGTTAAATTCCGATAACACCATAAACGGTATCATTATTCAAATGCCCCTACCCAGTCAAATAGATTATAAAAAAATAAGCCAATTTATTGCTCCAGAAAAAGATGCCGAAGGAATGCATCCGGCGAATATCGGAAAAATTGTTTTTGGCAAGGCCAATATATTGCCTTGTACTCCTGCGGCAGTCATGGAATTAATTAAAGAGACCGGCGTAGATTTATATGGTAAGGAAGTAGTAGTTGTGGGCCATAGCGAAATCGTCGGTAAGCCCTTAAGCCTTTTATTGCTGGAAAAATTCGCCACAGTTACAGTCTGCCATATCGGCACAAGTAAGGCCGGTAAATTAGAGGAGCATGTTAGGAAAGCAGAGATTTTAATTGTGGCAGTGGGCAAGGCCAGCCTGATTAAAGGCGACTGGATTAAGGAAGGCGCAATTGTCATTGATGTGGGGATAAATCGCCTAGGCGATAAAATTGTGGGTGACGTAGAATTTGAAGCTGCAGAAAAACGCGCTGCTTGGATTACCCCGGTCCCCGGCGGCGTCGGCCCTTTGACAGTAACCATGCTGATGCGTAACCTCGTCGAAGCAGCGAAATTGCAATAATGGCAATAATGGGGTCAGATTTATTTTCTGCCCTAATAAATAATTCTGACCCCGTTTTTTAGGAAATCGAATGACCTTTAAAGAAAAATTAAAATCTGGGAAATTTTTACTGACTTCTGAGATCGGTCCACCTAAAGGGATTGAGACCAAGCAGCTATTAGATGATGCTGAGCTCATCCGTGGCCGCGTAGATGCTATTAATGTTACGGACCTGCAGAGCTCAGTGATGCGGCTGGGGTCATTGGCAGTATGCGCATTATTAAGGAGAGAGGGTTTTGAGCCTATATTTCAGATCACCTGCCGGGATAGAAACCGCTTGGCCTTACAATCGGATGTACTTTCCGCCGCTGCCTTGGGAATAGAAAATATCTTAGTGCTTACCGGAGACCACCCTACATTAGGGGACCATCCCGAGGCTAAGCCGGTATTTGATTTAGATTCTGTGCAATTATTACAGGTCGTCCACAACCTGCAAAAAGGTTTTGATATGAAACAGAATAAATTGGTCGGTACTCCGCCCAGGTTTTGTGTGGGTGCAGTGGTTAATCCGGGTGCCGACCCTTTAGAGCCGCAGATCTTGAAAATGGAGAAAAAAATAGAAGCCGGAGCTGAGTTTTTCCAGACCCAGGCAGTTTACGATCTGAAAGTTTTTGAAAACTTTTTAAACAAGACCAGGCATCTTAAGACTACTGTCCTAGCCGGTATTGTGCTTTTAAAATCAGCCGGTATGGCCAGGTACATGAATAAAAATGTCTCCGGTGTATTTGTCCCGGACAATTTAATAAAAGAGATGGAGGAAACAAAAGATAAAGTAGCCCAGTCAGTTGATATTGCTACCAGATTAATCAAGGATTTACGAGTGATGTGCCAGGGTATTCATATCATGCCTATCGGCTGGGATACGGTAGTCCCCAAGGTTTTAGATTCCTGCGGTTTCTAACTATGGCAAAAATATTGATTATCGGAAATTCCGCAGCGGGTTTTTCCTGCGCTCAAAATCTGGCGAAGAATCTTTTAAATCATGAAATAACGGTTATCTCACAAGACGCTTATCCTGCCTATAAAAGGGATCTTTTAATCGATTATTTAAAAGGCAGTGTTGGAGAACACGAATTATTTTTAGGACACCAAGATTCTTCTAAAAATATAGCGCTCATACTGAATGCTAAGGTTACAAGCGTTGATCCTAAAAAAAAGCGGGTTATCCTAAAGGATAATAGCAAAATAAACTTTGATTATCTGATTATTGCTTCTGGCCGAGAACAGTCTATTCCCGATATTCCCGGGCATACAAAAGACGGCATATTTACCACTTCCAATATGGAAGATATAAAAACCATAAAAGAGCGCCTGATTACTACTGGCACTATTTGTATTATCGGGGATGCTACCTTGTGTTTACGCCTGTGGGAAGCCTTAAGTTTAAAAGAGGCCAAAGAAATAAAAATTATCAGTAGCGCTAAACCGGATTCTTTTATTGCTTCCCAGAAGTCAGAGTGGCTAGAAGGCCTTAGTATCATAGAATTTATCGGTGAGGGTAGTGAATTAAAAGCCATAAAATTAAATAACGGAAAAATCATCGGTGCTTCTTTAGTATTATTTGCCGGAAATTATTCTCCTGCTACGCAGTTTTTAAAAGATTCGGGTGTGCAAATTGAAAATGGCTATATTAAAGTGAATGAATTAATGCAGACCAACTTCGGGAATATTTTTGCCTGCGGAAGCGTAGTGAAAAATACAAATTTGGCACAAATAGATAAAGAAAAAACATGGAGCGAGGCAACTAGGGAAGGAGCCTTAGCTGCCGAAAAAATAATCACATTATTAGGAAAGGAAAGAATGTCATGTCAGCAGAACTCTTAGTACAGCTTGGCACAAAAGGCGCAGGATTAGTTATTAAACTTACTCAACAGGTTTTGGATAAAGAAATAAAAAGTAAGGGCCCCAAACAAGAGGTTAAATTTCCTGAAACCAATTATTATTTGCCGCTTGCCAATGCCATGCTGAAAAAAGAAGTCAAGACTTTAGGGGATTGTTTGGATGTGGTCAAACAAGCAGAAAAATTGAACAATAATCAACCTGCGGAAAGCGGCCTAAGAATTGACGCCTTGGGTGGCATTTTAAATAAAGGCATCGCTACTTTACTTTGCGAAGAAGTTTTGGCGGCGCTTAAATATTTGAATAAAGAGCATCCCCAAAAATATTATGCCGGGTTTTTATCGGATACCTTATTAAGGTCTTTAGGTATTCAGCTTGTCGACGGAAGAATCGCTGGTATCGCTGTAATATTGGGGCCGGCTAAAGATGCGGATTGCGCGGTTACATTGATCCGGGATTTACAGGCAAAAAGCATAGTCAGTATTTTAGTAGGCAACAAAGACGGCAATAGCATGAAGAAGCAGCTGGAAAGTAAAAATGTAGCCTTGGGGTTAGAGGATTATGTAGTACCTTTGGGTGAAGATTATTTATCGGCAATTTATGCTGTGAATTGGGCAGTGAGAGCTCCCCTTATGTATGGAGGCCTAAAGAGCGGGCAATGGCAGGATATATTAAAATATACCCAACAAAAGGTTCCGGCTTTTGTTGTGCTTTTAAGCCATGTCGATGAAGTTTTGGTAGCAACCGGCCTGGGAGTTCTGGCGATGGGGTTTCCTATTATTACCGATTTAGAGGTACCCGAGCTGGGTAAAATTGATACTACTTTATATGAGGCCTTGGTTATTGAAAAAGATTATACAAAGATTGCAGCTAAATGCATTGAGGCTAGGGGCTTAAAGGTTAAAGTTACCAATATTCCGATTCCTATTCCTTATGCCGCAGCCTTTGAGGGTGAGCGCGTAAGAAAAGAGCAATTGTATGTTGAATTCGGAGGCAAGGCTAGTAGAGCTTTCGAATTTTTGACTACTAAGAAATTAGATGAAGTCGTAGATGGAAATGTAGAATTAATAGGACCGGATATAGATAAATTAGAGAGCGGTAAAAAATCTTTTGCCTTGGCAATTATTGTAGAAGTAGCCGGCCGCAAGATGCAGAAAGATTTTGAGTCTATCCTGGAGCGGCAGATACACCGTTTTACCAATTACGCCATGGGCATAATGCATATCGGCCAACGCGATATGAATTGGATAAGAATCTCCAATGATGCCTTTAATAAAGGATTTCGCCTAAAACACATCGGTGTAATAATACATGCAATGTTACATCAGGAATATAATGCTATTGTTGATAAAGTCCAGGTAAAATTATATACCAAGCTTCCCGACGTAGAAAAGCTCATGCCGCAGGCAAAAAAGGCCTACGATGAACGCGATGCGCGCATCAGCGGCATGCTGGATGAGAGCGTAGATACTTTTTTTTCCTGCACCCTATGCCAGAGTTTTGCCCCTAACCACGTTTGCATTGTTACGCCCGAGCGTTTAGGATTATGCGGGGCATATTCTTGGCTGGATGCCAAAACATCCTATGAAATAATGCCTAGCGGCCCAAATCAGCCAATCTTAAAGGGAAAAATAGTTGATGAAAAATTAGGGCAATGGAAGGCGGTCAATGATTTTGTCTATCAAAAATCCAACAAGATCATTGAGAAGGTAAGTATGTATTCGTTAATGGATTCTCCGCAGTCATCCTGTGGTTGTTTTGAATGTATCACCGCTATTATACCCGAAGCTAACGGGGTGATGATCGTCCACCGCGATTATTCAGGGATGACCCCTTCTGGAATGAACTTTACTACCTTAGCCGGCTCTGTGGGCGGCGGCATACAGACTCCCGGATTCTTAGGGATAGGCAAGTTGTATATCGTAAGTAAAAAATTTATTTTAGCCGAAGGGGGCCTAAAAAGGGTGGTTTGGATGCCCAGTGAATTAAAAGAGCTTCTAAAGGAAAAATTAGAAAAATGTGCCAAAGAAATAGGGGCAAATGATCTAGTCAACAAGATTGCCGATGAGACAGTTGCCACTAGCGCAGAGGATTTATTAAGTTTCCTGCAGAGGGTTAAGCATCCGGCCTTAGAAATGCCGCCTTTAATGTAATTTTTTCACTTGACCTTTGGGTGTTTTTCTTATATCATTAAAAATGTCAGTTTTCCTTACAAGGTTTTTCACGCCGAAACAATTTCCATGTTTAATTAATGTCGAGAAAGAAGCTCTATTTAATTGATGCCACTGCTTTTTGTTATCGAGCATTTTATGCACTTAGAGGCCTTGCCACTTCTTTGGGCCAAGCCACAAATGCCGTCTATGGCTTTACAGTTATATTAAATAAGCTGATTAAAGAACAAAAACCCGAATACCTGGGTATTTGTTTTGATGTTTCCCGTGATACCTTTAGACAAAGAAAATTTGCAGATTATAAAATACAACGGCCGCCCATGCCGGATAGCCTCTCTAGCCAAATACCCTTGATAAAAGAAATAATCGCTGCTTACGGTATTGCTATATTTGAAAAAGAGGGGTTTGAGGCAGATGATATTATTGCTACCCTTACCCAAAAAGCTAAAGCCGAGGGCTTAGGGGTAGCCATTGTCAGTTCAGATAAGGATATGCTGCAGCTGGTCGATGATGAAGTAATGGTATTTAGTCCGTCTAAAGATGAAACTATAATTTACGATATTAAAAAAGTTCAGGAGCGTTTCAAGGTAAGGCCCCAACAGATACCGGAAATTATCGCGCTGATGGGGGATAATGCAGATAATATACCCGGCGTACCCGGGGTGGGAGAAAAAACAGCAGTAGAATTAATTAATAACTTTGGTTCTTTGAAAAATCTATTGGGAAATACCGATAAAATCAAGCAGGAGAAATTAAGAGAATCAATCAGGGGGAATCTAGAGAAGATAAAACTAAACAAAGAATTATCGCTGCTTTGCGATAATGTTGACCTAGAGTTTGATTTAGACAAAATGAAGTTGGGTAATCCTAACCTAAAGGAGCTATACCGGCTTTTTAAGCAGTTAGAGTTTAAGAAATTTTTAAAAGAACTACCGCATGATAACGTTCTACTGGAAGAAATCAAGCCTTTTAGTATCCCGGATAACGAATTAATTATATCTGGTAGCAGTTACGATGAAATTATAGTTCATCACAAAGGCGAAAACTTTTCTTTGGGCCAGGATATCCTTAAGATAAAAGCCCTTCTTTTGGACACAAAGGTAAAAAAGATTGGCCACGACCTTAAAAAAATAAAAGTAAATTTAGCAAGAAACAATCTTTTTCTAGAAGGGCTGTATTTTGATACCATGATTGCAGCTTATCTGCTTAATCCTTCTAAAAGTGGCTATGGTTTACCTGATGTAGCCTGGGATTATTTGAATGAGCTTCCCTCCTCGGGATTATTGCCTCAAGAAAAAACCATAAGCCTGATTGCCCGCTTAAAGCCGATTTTAGAAAAAGAGCTTAAGGATAAGTCGCTGGCAAATCTTTTTTTTGATCTTGAGATGCCGCTAGTAGATGTATTAGCGGATATGGAATTAAACGGCATCAAATTAGATACGCCCGTCTTAAAAGAGCTTTCGCAGGATTTAGAAAAACGCCTGATAGCATTAATCAAGGATATTTACGATATTTCAGGAACCGAGTTTAATATAAATTCTCCCAAACAACTAAGAGAGATACTCTTTGAAAGATTAAAACTGCGGGTAATCAAGAAAAGCAAAACCGGCCCATCTACCGACGAAGAAGTCTTAAGGGCATTGGCAGATTCCCATAAATTACCGGCTTTATTATTAGGGTATCGCCAGTTGACTAAACTAAAATCTACTTACATTGATGCCTTGCCAGAATTAATAGATGCCAAAACCCAGCGGCTGCATACCTCTTTTAATCAGGCCGGCACAGAAACCGGAAGGCTTAGTTCCAGTAACCCAAATCTGCAAAATATTCCAATAAAGACCGATATCGGCAGGCAAATCAGGCGGGCAATTATTGCTTCTAGCCAGGACAGTTATCTTTTGGCAGGAGACTATTCGCAGATAGAATTAAGAATCTTAGCGCATATTTCTCAAGACCATGATTTAATCAGCGCATTTAAAAAGGATGAGGATATCCATAAAATTACAGCTTCCTTAATCTTTGGGGCAGACCCAAAGGATGTTACAGATGCCATGCGCGAAACCGCCAAAAGGATTAATTTCGGAATTATTTATGGATTGTCCTCTTACGGCTTAGCCAAGGATTTAGGGATTTCTTTAGACGATGCCCAACAGTTTATTGACAGCTATTTTTTAAGATACCCTAAGGTAAAAGAGTATATGGAGCATCAGATAGAGAATGCAAGAAAAGACGGTTTTGTAACTACTCTATTGGGAAGGCGCAGGTACCTGCCGGAGATCCATAATAAAAATCAAGCCATCCGTCAGTTTGCCGAGCGTAAAGCCATAAATACGCCTATTCAGGGCTCAGCCAGTGACCTGATAAAGCTGGCGATGATTAAGATATTTAAAAAGATTAAAGAAGAAAATTGGCAGGCCAAAATGATCATGCAGATCCACGATGAATTAGTTTTTGATGTGCCCAAGGAAGAAATCAATAAATTTTCTCTATTAGTAAAAGAGTGCATGGAAGGCGTTTTAAAGTTGGATGTACCAATAAGGGTCATAATAAAAAAAGGAAAGAATTGGCTAGAGAGTGAGGAGGTATAATGAAAATATTGCAGGTGGCTTCTGAAATGGTGCCTTTTGCGAAAACCGGCGGCCTGGCAGATGTGGCAGGGGCATTGCCTTTGGCGCTTGAAGAATGGGGAGAAGATATCATTGTTGCCTTGCCGCGTTATAAAGCAGTTGACCCAGCTAAATTTAAAATTATTAAATTAAATAATGATATTTCTTACTCCATTATAGGTAAAAATATAAAAGTTTATTTTATTGAGAATAATAAATATTTTGATCGCCCAGCCTTATACGGTGATAAATCAGGTGACTATCCGGATAACCTGGAGCGTTTTTCTTACTTTTGTAAAAGGGCATTACAGTTATTAAAAGAATTAAAGTTTATACCGGATGCGATTCATTGCCACGATTGGCAGTCAGCTTTAATTCCGGTCTATTTAAAAAATTTATATAAAAAAGATTCTTTCTATAAAAAAATTAAGACTCTTTTTACTATACATAATATAGGATACCAAGGGCTGTTTCCTAAGGATGAATACCCTAAACTGGGATTAGATTGGGGCCTGTTTAATATGGAGATGCTGGAGTTTTACGGAAAAATTAATATACTAAAGGGTGGCATTGTTTTTTCTGACCTTATCAGTACAGTAAGTGAAGCTTATAGCAGGGAAATTCAAACTGAAGAGTTTGGTTTCGGCATGGAAGGCATTTTAAATAGGCGAAAAAATGATGTATTTGGGATATTAAATGGCCTAGATTATTCTATTTGGGACCCGGCAGCCGATAAACTTATCGCCAAGAATTATTCACTTAAAGAACCTCAGGGTAAGCTCAAAGACAAAGAGGATCTACAAAGAATTTGCAAGTTGCCTGTTAAAAAAGAAATACCATTGATCGGTATTGTATCCAGATTAGCCGAGCAAAAGGGATTTGATATCTTTGCAGAGGCCCTAGAGCAAATTTGTAAGATGGATTTACAATTAGTCATATTAGGCACAGGAGATTTAAAATACCACGCCCTTTTAGAAAACGCGGTAAAAAAATACCCCAAGATTATCGTTTTATATTTAAAATTTGATGATCAATTAGCCCATAAGATTTATGCGGGCTCCGATATGTTCCTCATGCCCTCAAAATATGAACCCTGCGGATTAGGGCAATTGATCAGTTTTAAATACGGAACTATTCCTATAGTTTTTAAGACTGGTGGGTTAGCCGATACGGTAAATAAAGATAACGGTTTTGTGTTGGAGAGTTACAGTAAAGAGGATTTGATTAAAGCTGTTCAAGAAGGTTTGGCCGCTTTTAAAAATAAAGAAAAATGGACTAAGTTGGTGAAGCAGGCCATGCAGTATAATTTTTCTTGGGAAACAGCGGCAAAAAAATACGTCAAGCTTTATGAAAAGGCAAAGGCCAAGCCATAAAAAGAAAATAATTTTAGGATTAACCGGCGGGTTAGGTAGCGGTAAAACCTACGTGGCAAAAATATTCAAATCATATACTGCCCAAGTTATAGATGCCGATAGTATTGCCCATAAGATTATCCGGCCCGGAAAAAAAACTTATAAGCGGGTAGTAAAAAGCTTTGGCAGACAGATTTTAAATAAGGATAAGACTATTAATCGTTCGTGGTTAGCCCGGATTATATTTAGCGATAAGAAGCTATTATTTAGGTTAAACAGGATAATACATCCGGAGATCATCAGGATTATTAAAACCAAAATTAAAACTGCATCAAAGCAAATTATTATTATAGATGCGCCGCTATTGATTGAGGCGGGCTTAGAAAAAATGGTGGATAAGATTATTGTAGTGGCTGCCACAAAAGAGAATCAGATAAACCGGCTTCTTGCGAGGCGCCACTTGAATAGAGCCGATATCAAAAGAAGAATAAATGCACAAATTTCTTTAGCGAAAAAGGTCCGCATGGCGGATTTTGTAATAGATAATAACGGTTCAAAGGCAGATACTACAAAACAGGTAGGAATAATAAGGAGGAAGTTGTGGAAAAATCTGATATAGGAAGCCTAAAAGACTCAAAGATTACCGAGTTAAATAAGTTAGCCAAAGACTTAAACGTAAACGGCATAAGCGGCCTTAGAAAGCAGGATCTGATCTTTAAGATACTGCAGGCACAGGCAGAGAAAGAAGGCCTAATGTTCGGAGAAGGGGTTTTGGAAATCTTGCCCGAAGGATTCGGCTTTTTAAGATCGCCCAATTACAATTATCTGCCTTGTCCCGACGATATATATGTGTCTCCTTCGCAGATCAGAAAATTTGACCTACGTACGGGTGATACCGTGAGCGGTGAAATCCGTCCGCCTAAAGAGGGAGAAAAATATTTTGCGCTTCTGAAAGTCAAGGCAGTAAATTTTGAAAACCCAGAGGAAGCTAAAGAAAAAGTGCTTTTTGATAACCTTACCCCCATATATCCTCATGAACGGTTTGCTTTAGAGTCAAGGCCCGACGACCCTTCTACCAGGATTATGGATCTACTCACTCCTATCGGTAAGGGCCAGCGCGGCCTTATCGTAGCCCAGCCATATAGCGGTAAGACCGTGCTTTTACAGAAGATCGCCAATTCTATTACTACAAACCATCCGGATGTTATTTTAATCGTACTTTTAATTGATGAGCGTCCGGAGGAGGTTACGGATATGCAGCGCCATGTTAAGGGAGAGGTTATCTCTTCAACATTTGATGAGCCTCCGGAAAGGCACGTGCAGGTGGCAGAGATAGTCTTGGAAAAAGCCAAAAGGTTAGTGGAGCATAAAAGGGATGTGGTAGTTCTTTTGGACAGCATTACCCGTTTGGCCCGCGCCTATAATGCGGTAGTACCGCATAGCGGGAAGGTTTTATCCGGCGGTATAGACTCCAATGCCCTTCAGAAACCTAAGCGCTTTTTTGGGGCAGCGCGCGCAATAGAGGAAGGAGGCAGCCTTACTATAATCGCCACTGCCTTGGTAGATACCGGTAGCAGAATGGATGAGGTCATCTTTGAAGAATTTAAAGGTACCGGAAATATGGAATTACAGCTTGACCGCAACCTCTTCCAGCGCAGGATTTATCCGGCTATTGAAATAAAACGCTCCAACACTCGCCACGAAGAATTATTATTAAAGCAGGAGGTATTGCAGAAGGTCTGGATATTAAGAAAGGTTTTAAATGAATTAAACAATGTCGAAGCCATGGAGCTTTTGATTGAAAAATTAGCCAAAACCAAAAATAACGAAGATTTTTTAAACAGTATGAACCAATAAAATTTTTAAGGAGAAAAATAATGAAAGACAAGATTCATCCTAAGTACCAGGACTGCGTAATCGTCTGTGCCTGCGGCAATACCATCCACACCCGTTCTACCAAACCCAATATCAGGGTTGAGGTTTGCTCTAAGTGCCATCCTTTTTTTACCGGTAAGCAAAAATTCCTGGATTCCGCAGGTAGGGTAGATAAATTTATCAAAAAGTACGGTAAAAAGGCCGCGGAATAATTATGTTTGAAAAGTTAGAAAAGTTAGAAAAACGTTATCAGGAATTAGAAGAAATCTTGGCTTCGCTCGAGGTTATTTCCAAAAAAGAACAGTATAATAAATACGCCAAGGAATTATCGGACTTGAAAGAACCGGTTTTTTTATTCAGGGAATATAAAAAGATAAATTCTGAAATAAAAGACCTGAAAAATATGCTACAGGAAAAACACGATCAACAGTTTATGGATTTGGCAAAAGGAGAACTCAATGATTTAAAAAATAAACTCCTGAATTTAGAGGAGGAGATCAAGCAATCGTTAGTTGAAGAAGATAAAGATAGCGGTAAGGATATGATGATAGAAATAAGGCAGGGCACCGGAGGCGATGAAGCAGGTTTATTTGCCGCTGATCTCTACCGGATGTACACTAAATACGCCTTAAATAAAGGTTGGGCTACAGAAATAATGTCTCTTAATTCCAATGAACTAGGAGGTTTTAAGGAAGTAGTTTTTAGCATCAAAGGAAAAGATGCTTATAAAAGGCTAAAGTTTGAAAGCGGCGTACACCGTGTGCAGCGTGTTCCTACTACTGAGGCCCAGGGCCGCATTCATACCTCCACAGCAACGGTGGCAATATTGGTTGAGCCTGAAGAAGTAGAATTTGTGATTGAACCCAAAGACTTAAGGATAGATACTTACCGTTCTTCCGGCCCAGGCGGACAACATATGCAGAAGACCGATTCAGCGGTAAGAATCACGCATTTACCTAGCGGCACAGTTGTCGCCTGCCAGGATGAGCGCTCGCAGATAAAAAATAAAAGCAAGGCAATGAGGATCCTGCGCGCCCGGCTTTTAGATGCCAGACAAATGGAAGAGGCAAAAAGGATGTCTGCCGCAAGGAAATCCCAGATTGGCTCAGGTGATAGAAGCGAAAAAATCCGCACTTATAATTTTCCCGATCGGCGCGTCACCGACCATCGGATTAATTTTACCTCGCATCAGCTGGAGGCCATATTAGAAGGCGATATGGATGAATTATCCGATGCTGTTCTGAAAGCAGCACAGGAGAAAAAGAATGAATGAAGCAGAGCTTTTGTTTACGGAAATACTAGATTGCGACAGAGCCCACTTATATTTAAAGAAAGATTTACCTTTAAATAAAGACAAGGTTTCTTTGATATCTTCTGTTTTTAAAAGAAGGGTTTTAGGTGAACCGCTACCGTATATTTTAGGTAAAACGGAATTTATGGGATTAGAGTTTAAGGTGACAAAAGATGTGTTAATCCCGCGGCAGGAGACGGAGGTTCTGGTAGAAACAGTGTTAAAAATAATGTACGGTGTACAGAGTACAGGGTACAGTGCAAAGATATTAGATTTAGGAACAGGGTCGGGGTGTATTGCTGTTTCTTTAGCCAAGCATCTTCCTCAATGCCAAATTGATGCGCTTGATATATCGGATGGCGCATTAGCTGTGGCTAGAGAAAATGCCAAGTTAAATCAAGTAAAAGTTAATTTTATTCAGTCAGACCTATTTCATAACACTCACTTAGGGCCGTCTGCTTATGATATAATAGTGAGCAATCCTCCTTATGTGGCATCGCAAGATTTAAAACAGTTGCAGGTAGAAATAAGTTATGAGCCTTCTTGTGCCTTAGACGCTGGTAAAGACGGCCTAGATTTTTATAAACGCATAATTAACGAATCGCCCAAATATTTAAAACCAGAAGGCCTGCTGATTTTAGAAATAGGATTCAGGCAGCGTTTTTTTATAGAAAAGATATTGCAAGATTCAGGAGTATTTAAAATTATAGAGCTAATACCTGATTATAATAATATTGAAAGAGTAATAGTGGCAAAGAAATATGGATAAACTAATTATTGAGGGTGGGGCTAGGCTAAAAGGGGAAGTGGTTGTTTCAGGCTCAAAGAATTCAGTGCTTCCCATAATGGCTGCTACTTTACTTACTGACCAGCCTTGTATTATTAAAGGGGTGCCTAATTTACGCGATACCAATACCATGTTAAAGATTCTGCGTTCCTTAGGCAAGGTTGCTGAATTTGACAAAGGAACAGTTTCCATTATCTCTACCAAGCATGCAAATTTTATCGCGGATTATAAATTAGTTTCGACTATGCGTGCTTCATTTTGCGTTTTAGGGCCGATTTTAGCCAAGCTCAAAAAAGCCAAAGTTTCTTTGCCTGGAGGATGCGTTATTGGTCTAAGGCCGGTAGATTTACACTTGAAGGGCCTTGTGGCATTAGGTGCGGATATCAGTATCGATTCCGGATATGTGATAGCCAAGGCCAATAAGCTGAAAGGCCACCATCTTTATTTAGGAGGAGGTTATGGCTCTTCGGTGTTGGCTACTGATAATATTATCATGGCAGCAACCTTAGCCCAAGGTAAAACCGTAATTGAGGCTGCAGCCTGTGAGCCAGAAGTAGTAGATTTAGCAGAGTTTCTCATTAAGATGGGGGCAAAGATTAAAGGGCACGGCACTCCTATAGTAGAAATAGAAGGGGTAAAGCATTTGCATGGGGCAGAGCATGCTATTATTCCGGACCGCATTGAAGCAGGAACACTGATGATAGCCAGCCTTATTACTAAAGGAGATGTTTTGATTAAGAATGTGCTCTTTCAGCATTTAGGGGCAGTAATTGATAAATTGCAGGAGGCAGGAGCTTATATCATTAAACCAGATTCTGCGGTGCATGTCCGTTGTAAGAAGAAGCTGCAGCCTATCAACGTTACTACGCTGCCATATCCGGGTTTTCCGACGGATATGCAAGCCCAGATTATGAGCTTGATGACTATAACCCGGGGAATAAGCGTAATTACCGAAAAGATTTATCCGGATAGGTTTATGCATGTGGCAGAATTAAACCGCATGGGTGCGCATATCCAAAGGGAAGGCCCGCACGCCATTGTCGAGGGAATAAAACAGTTATCCGGCGCTCCGGTAATGGCCTCAGATTTACGCGCCTCAGCAAGCCTGGTGTTAGCTGGCCTAGTAGCCAGAGGGCAAACTTTAGTCTCAAGGATTTATCATTTGGAGCGCGGGTATGATAACCTCGATGAGAAATTACGCCAATTGGGGGCTAAGATCTGGAGAGAAAAAGAATGATCCTGATGATTGATAATTACGATTCTTTTACCTATAATCTGGTGCAGTATTTTGGCGAGTTGGGGCAAAATATCCGGGTATTTAGGAATGATAAAATTACCCTCCAGCAGATTAAAAGATTAAATCCGGATAAGATTGTGATTTCGCCTGGTCCGGGTAGGCCGGAAAATGCCGGGATCTCCTGCGCCGTAATCAAAGAATTCGCTGGCAAGATTCCTATATTGGGAGTGTGTTTAGGCCATCAGGCAATCGGTTATGTTTACCGAGGTAAGATTATCGGAGCCAAAAAACTGATGCACGGTAAGACCTCCCGGATTTACCATAATAAACAAACAATCTTTAAAGGTATACCCAACCCTTTTGAGGCCACGCGTTATCATTCGTTAATTGTAGAAAAAAAGAGCTTACCTGAATGTTTAGATATAATCGCCTGGACAAGAGAGGGAGAGATTATGGGCTTAAAGCATAAGAAATTTCCTTTATGGGGAGTGCAGTTTCACCCCGAATCCATTCTTACTAAAAAAGGCAAAGATATCTTAGCTAATTTTCTAAAAGTATGATTCACGAGATAACCCAGATACTCACTGATAAGACCAATCTTAGCGCAAATCAGATGGAAATAGCCATGGAAGAAATTATGAGCGGACGTGCCGATACCGCAGATATCGTTTCCTTTTTAACCAGCCTGAATAAAAAAGGCCAAACCCTGCAAGAATTGACCGCAGCCGTTGCAGTAATGCGTAAATACGCCACTAAAATCAATACAGTCGCCTCAACTGTTTTAGATACCTGCGGAACAGGAGGCGATAATAAAAATACTTTTAATGTTTCTACGGTTACGGCATTTGTGGCTAGTGGCGCTGGCATTACGGTGGCCAAACACGGTAACCGTTCAGTATCAAGCTGTTGTGGTAGTGCAGATATATTAGAGGCCTTAGGGGTCAATATTAATTTAACTAAAGAAAAAATAGAAACATGCCTGAATGATATAGGTATAGCATTTCTCTTTGCCCAGAATCTGCATCCGGCGATGAAATATGCCATGCCGGCAAGGAAACAAATAGCCCAAAGGACAATTTTTAATATCTTAGGGCCCCTGACTAATCCTGCGGGCGCCAGCCATCAATTAGTCGGCGTATATGATCTGGGTTTGACAAAGTTGTTGGCAGCAGTATTGGGGAATCTCGGTAGTAAACATGCCTTGGTAGTCCACGGTGAAGACGGATTAGATGAAATTACTACTACCGGAAAAACTTTTATAGCAGAATTCGTTCAGGGTAAACTAAAGAGTTACGAAGTAATTCCGGAAGATTTTGGATTGAAAAGAGCTCGTCTAGAAGATTTAAAAGGTGGCACTATAGCCGATAATGCCGTAATTATGATGGATATATTAAAAGGCCAGGTTGGGCCTAGACGGGATATAGTTATTTTAAACGCAGCAGCAGCGATATATGCAGCAGATAGGTCCAAGTCTATTAAAGAGGCTATACCTTTGGCTTATGAAGCAATAGATTCCGGCAGCGCCTTAAAAAAGCTAGAATTATTAAAGGAATAAATGAAGAAAAACGATACTTTAAAAGAAATCATCCAAAAGAAAAAAGAAGAAATTCTTTTATCTAAACAATCGCTTCCCGAAGAGCAATTAAAAGCGAAGATTCCACAATTGGCGCCTAGGCGTCCTTTCTTAGAAGCAATCCATAAACCCCGCAATATTTCGTTGATTGCCGAAATAAAAAAAGCTTCCCCTTCGCGAGGTGTTATCCGCGAAAATTTTAACCACCAACAGATCGCTCAAATTTATCAAGAGTGCGAAGTGCAGGCTATATCAGTATTGACAGAATCCAATTATTTTCAAGGGAACTTAAATTATCTCAATGAAATAAAAGGATTAACCAGCGTGCCTATTTTAAGAAAGGATTTTATCTTGGAGCCTTACCAAGTCTATGAGTCGCGTTTTTACGGTGCAGATGCCATACTTCTCATTGTTGATTTATTATCAAAGGAAAAATTATCCGAATTGATACCTTTGTGTGAAGAGTTAGGATTGGATTATATCTTAGAGGTGCATAACGAGAAGGACTTAAAGAAAGCCTTAAGTTTAAAGGCCCCTATAATCGGGATAAATAACCGGG
>Ga0154682_101_pt3 | contig 32552 bp, 33 predicted proteins | sample Rifle2008BG13ft_FD_116111 | JGI IMG/M metagenome (GOLD analysis project Ga0154682, IMG submission 116111) | Omnitrophica WOR_2 bacterium RBG_13_41_10
AGGCATTTGATCTGATAGCAAAATCCGGGGGTAAAGTAAATTCAATGTACGCGCTTCTGGGCAAATATGACATCGTGCTGATAACGGATTTTCCGGATGTTGCAGACGTGATGAAGGCATCCATTGCCTTAAACAAGCTGACCGGTATAACCTTTACCAGCTTCCCTGCTATCAGTATCGAGGAATTTGACAAAATCACTACATAAGCGGGATTACCGAAGGGTCGTCCCCGAATACAACTGGTAAATTTTAGCGAATGACAATAGTAAATATAATAGGAGAAGTAAGAAAGCTCGTAGATTTAGTAAGCTATCAGAATAGTGCTATCGTAAGCAAAGAGATTATTAAGAACGAAAAAGGAACGGTTACGCTGTTTGCATTTGATAAAGGACAGGGATTGAGTGAGCATACCGCTCCTTTTGATGCATTAGTATATAATTTTGACGGTAAAGCAGAAGTAATTATCGAAGGAAAGCCGCATCTTTTAGGAGAGGGAGAGATTATAATTATGCCAGCAAATAAGCCGCATGCCTTAAAAGCGATAGAGCGTTTTAAGATGCTTTTAGTGATGGTGAGGGAGAAAGGATAAAATGAAGCGTATTTTATTGTTTATTTTGCCGATTTTAATCATTATTGCCGTGGCATTCACTATATTCGGAATCGTACAGGTCCGCTATGAAGAAGAAAAACTAATGGATGACCTGAAAAGGAAGGCCAGGGCTGTGGCGGAAAGCGTTGAATTGTCGGCAAGATATTCGCTTATTAACAATGACCTTAAGTCAGCCAAGCGCCTTGTAGAAAGCTTCCAAAAGAGGGAGAGGATGCAGGGTTGCGTAATCTACGATAAGGAAGGCCTGATTTTAGCTATTACTGAACGAATCTCTGATTGGGGGCAGAAAGAAAAGACATATATCAAAGAAATCCTAAATACCCAAAGTGCCAGGGGTGCAATTGAAATATTTGGGGATTATTCGGTATATAGCTACACCTTGCCGGTATTAGATGATGAGAATAATATTTTGGGCGTAGTAGAAGTCATATATGATACCTCTTATCTCTTCACTACCTTAGCCGATTTATGGAGGAGGATAAGCACAACATTAATTATCTTGATATCGCTCATAGCAATCACTGCTGTTTTAATCCAAAGGCAGATTTTTATCCTTCCTGTGCGCCGGCTTACGCAATGGTTTAGCCATTTTCAAAGGGGCGAGATAGACGAAAGCCATCCTATAAAAGAAAAAGGAGAACTCGGCAAGCTTGCCAGTGAAGTAGAGCAGGTAGCATTAAGTTTACGGGTTGCCCGAAGGACAATTTCTGATGAAGCTTCTGTACGGTTGCAGAAAGAAGAAGTATGGACGGAATCCAAGTTAAGGGATTTAGTTCGTGCTAAACTAGGGGATAACGCATTATTTGTAGTTTCGAACCGTGAACCGTATATGCATGTTCTAGATGAATCTACCGGCGTGACTAAATGCATTAGGCCCGCAAGCGGCGTGGTTACCGCTATACATCCTGTTTTGTGCGCCTGCGGAGGAACATGGATTGCCCATGGCAGCGGCAATGCGGATAAGAAATTTGTTAATTCGAAAGATAAATTAGGCGTACCTCCTAAAGATAATCGCTATATTCTTAAAAGAGCGTGGTTAACGAAAGAGGAAGAAGATGGATATTATTACGGATTTGCTAACGAAGGCCTATGGCCGTTATGTCACAATACACATACGCGGCCGATCTTTCGAGAGTCAGATTGGCAGATGTATAAAAAAGTGAATCAGAAGTTTGCCGATACTCTCCTTGAAGAATTACCGGCTAAGCCTCCGTTTATCTTTATTCAGGATTACCACTTTACATTACTTGCTAAGATGATTAAAGAGAAGCGACCCGATGCAACCATTGCCTTGTTTTGGCATATCCCTTGGCCCAATCCGGAAAATTTCTCCATATGTCCGTATCGTCAGGAAATTCTCGATGGAATGTTGGGCTGTGATTTAATCGGATTTCATGTTCAGAATCATTGCAATAATTTCTTAGATACTGCCAATAGGCTTCTTGAGTCGCGCGTTGATACTGAGAAATTTAGCATCATCCGTTTCGATAAAGAGACATTTGTCAGGGCTTTTCCTATAAGCGTTGACGGCCATATAAGCGAAGGCAGTTTTAAGGTTGAACCGATCAGGGAGATAGAGAAGCTAAAGAAAGAATACGATCTAAAAGATAAAATAGTGGGATTAGGCGTAGATAGAATTGATTACACCAAGGGCATAATCGAGAGGGTATTGGCCGTCGACAGGTTTTTAGAAAAATATCCCGAGTACAAGAAAAAATTTGTCTTTATTCAGCTTGCCGCTCCCAGCCGAACGCATATAAAGCGCTATCATGACCTCATAGGCGAGATAGATGAATTGGTGGAAAAGAAAAACTGGAAATATCTTGACGGTGATTGGAAACCGATAATATATCTAAAGCGCCATTTTTCTCAAGACGAGATAGAGCCTTATTATATGCTGGCTGATCTGTGTATTGTCAGTTCTCTGCATGACGGTATGAATCTGGTTGCCAAAGAGTATGTGGCAGCCAAGAAAGATTTATCCGGAAGCCTGATTTTAAGCCAATTTACCGGTGCGGCGCGAGAATTAACCGATGCCATTCAGATTAATCCATATTCCATAGAAGAATTTGCTGATAGTATTAAGTTGGCTCTAGAAATGCCTTCGGAAGAGAAGGAAAAGCGCATGGAGAATATGCGTAAAATTATCAGCGAAAATAATGTCTATCGCTGGGCAGGTAATATCATTACAGAACTTACGGCATTAAAGAAAGTTTAGATGGAATATTTATTTTCTCATCGGAATAAATTAAAAGACATATTAACTGACAAGTTTGTGTTTCTTTTTTTGGACTATGATGGAACTTTAACCCCAATTGCGCAAACCCCCGATAAGGCGGTAATTTCTAAAGAAAAAAAAGATTTATTGGGCAGGCTATCTAACAATCCTAACTGTAAGGTAGCTATTATCAGTGGTAGGTCGCTTAGCGATATAAAGGCCCTTGTAGGGATTAAAAGTATTATTTATGCCGGTAATCATGGCCTGGAAATAGAAGGCCCAAAGATTAAATTTGAGAGCAGGCTTTCCCCGAGATTCAAGTCTATTATCAGGGATATATATAAAGATGCGGTTGGCAGGTTTTCCAAAATTAAGGGGGTTTTAATAGAAAACAAGGGATTGACCTTAAGCGTCCATTATCGCCTGGTAGATAAACAGGATATTCAAGAGTTCTTAAAGATATTAGCTGAAATAACTGATCCTTATATTGTCCGCAATAAAATAAAGATTAATTCCGGTAAAAAAGTTTATGAGATAAGGCCTCCCGTAATGTGGGATAAAGGTAAAATTGTCTTGTGGCTGTTGTCTAGGCAACAATTTTTGTTAGAAAATAATAATATTTTGCCTATTTATATCGGAGATGATACTACCGATGAAGATGCCTTTAAGGCGCTAAAGAAGAAAGGCCTGACAATATTTGTGGGAGAAAAGGCCAGTCCAGGAGCCCGATATTATTTAAAAAATACGGAGGAGGTAACCGAACTCTTAAGGCTAATTTTTGATCTTAAGCATAAGTAAGATATGGCAGAATTAATAAAGGCTAAAGAGCCATTTAGATTTTATACAAGATTGCACCTGACTGAGCTAACCGGTTTAAGGGCCTCTACCTTAAGCCAATTAGTAGGACTGATAAAAGAGGCTTCCGGTTCTTGCATTTACCACCATACCCATAGATTTCTGCAACAGCATCAGTATCTTTCTCCTGAGCCGCCGAATGACTTTGCCTATTGGGTAGCAGAGATTCTTGGCGAAAAGGAATTGGGGGAGAAACTCGCCAGCATTGATACCATTCAATACTCAACTATTCACGGCCTTCGCGAAGCGATTGTTACCACCATGGATGATTATCTAAAGAACAATGCTCTGGCAAAACTAAGATTTGCTGGCGAAGGAGCGGAATTCCATTTTATGAAATCAGTCAGTTTCGTAATTCCCACAAATTACGTTGTCTCTGATTTAAAAAATTTTAAAGATACATTGGGTAATATAACTATTGATTCAATATACTTCCATATTTTTGAAGCACGATTGCGCCTGGAAAGAAAAACCAATGACTTTTCTAATTGGATAGAAAATTCCATAGGCGATAAAGAACTGGCAGAGGAGATTTCAAGGCTCGATCCTTATGCCTATACCTTAGAGGAATTAAGGAGAGTAATAATTAAGCTTATAGAAAAAAGGCTTTCCGTTTAATATGAAAAGAATAGATGAATATATTCCCATAGTGGGTAGTTCCGTTATTGACGATTTAAAATTACTTGGAGAAAAACTTAAAAATAAAGTTATTCAACATATCAATTCTACGCCCGTAGGCGGCGGTGTTGCCGAAATATTAAACCGCATGGTTGGGCTGTTAAGAGAATTAGGCGTAGATACAAGATGGGACGTCATAAAAGGCGGAGAGCAATTTTTTGGAGTGACAAAAAAGTTTCACAACGCATTGCACGGCAGGGCCAAAGAGATAACCCAGAGGGATTTTGAAATATTCATGGAGACCAGCCAGCAAAATTTAGAAAATGTCAATACCTACGGAGATATTGTTTTTGTCCATGACCCGCAGCCAATAGCTCTGATAAAAAAGAAAGCCGCTAACAAATGGCTTTGGCGTTGCCATGTTGACGTATCTAATCCTAATGAGAAAGTTTGGGGATTTCTTATGGATTTTATCGTTCAGTATGATTCTGTAGTTTTTTCTGCTCCGGCTTTCTCCCGGAAGTTACCCGTCAGGCAATTTTTAATTTCTCCATCCATTGACCCTTTAAGCGACAAAAACAAAGAATTACCCCAAGAAACAATAAATTCGGTCTTAAGAAAATACGGTATTAAAAAAGACAAAGCAATCATCACCCAAATATCCCGTTTTGACCGCTTAAAAGACCCCATAGGCGTAATTGAAGCATATTTGCAGGTAAAAAAATATATCAATTGCCAGCTGATCTTGGCCGGTGGTACCGCCGAGGATGATCCAGAAGGACTCCAAGTGCTTGAGGAAGTTAAAGAGAAAGCTAAGAATGACCGCGATATTCATATTTTGCTTTTACCACACAACGATATAGAAGTGAATGCACTGCAAAGGGTTTCCGATGTCATTGTTCAGAAATCTCTTAAGGAGGGATTTGGTTTAACGGTCGCCGAAGCTCTATGGAAAGCAAAACCCGTTGTAGCTTCTAATGTCGGCGGTATCCCCTTACAGATAAAACACAAATATTCCGGTTTATTGTGCCGTTCAGTTGAAGGCGCTGCTTTTGCGATAAAGCAGTTGCTTAATAGCCCGGAATACGCCCAAAAATTAGGAGAAAATGGCCGGGAGCATATTAGAAACAATTTCCTGCTTACCAGGCACCTAAGGGATTATATGTTGTTATTTCTTTCGCTTTATCATCCTGAAGATATAGTGTATTTGTAAAAGGAGAGCGTCAGTGAAATTATTAAAAATTAGGTAAATTGTTCTCACTCCTGAATTAAACCCCCCAAGTAAAAAAAATCCAAACTTTTCTTGACATTAATTGCTTTTTGCGTTATATTTAATGGTATTAATAGTTAAGATACTTAACTATTAAGGAGGTTAAATATGCCCGTAGTTTCTCTTAGCCATTTTGCCGGTAAAATGGGCGAGATTATGCCCATAATGATGAAAGAATTTACCCGGTGCATGGCCGTTGAATTGCATAAAGCAAAGGTTACCCTGCCGCAAATAATGATTTTACATTTTTTGGAGATGGAGCAGGAAGCCAAGATGAAAGACCTGGCGCGTTTTATGGGTGTTACCATGGCAGCCATGACCGGAATTATCGAGCGCCTGGTAAAAAGCGGCCACTGTACAAGAATCTACGACCCCCAAGACCGCCGGATTATTAAAATAAGATTAACCGCTAAAGGCGATAATTTAGTAAAAAATATCAATGAAGGTAAACACCGGATGATCATAAAAATATTTGGTAAAATCTCTGAGACTGACCGGCAGGATTATTTACGTATCCTATTGCAAATAAAGGAGATTTTACTCAGAGAAAATTCTCATTTAGCACAATGCTGATTAAGGCAAAATGTTTAAAAGGGCGTTAATTTTTTGTTTAAATATCGGGCTGATCTTTAGCCTTGTTTCTTCTGCCACAGCAAAAGATAAGCCTGGCAAGCCAGAAGAAAGGGCAAGGGAAATAGATAAAGCCCTTTTTATGGCCTCGGGCACTGTGGACAAGATTTTAAAAATTGGCTTAGTGGATTGTATGCTTTATGCCTTAAAACAAAATTCAGAAATTTTGGTTAAGCGCATCGAACCAAAATTAAAAGAAGACGAGGTGAAGATTGCTAAGGCCGATTTTGAGCCGACCTTTAATGCTGAATATACGGTACAAGATACAAACGAGGTTTCATCCAGCACTTTGCAGGGAGCGGATATTTTTAATACCCAAGACATGAATCTCAACGCCGATGTTTCGGGTAAGTTCACCAGCGGCACAGAATATAAGATGGGAATCCTTAATCAGAGATATAAAAGTGATTCCACATACCAGGTCTTTAATCCTTATTATGCCATAGAGCCAAAAATTACTATCACCCAGCCGCTTTTTAGAGGCTTTGGCACAATGGTAAATAAAGCGGATATTATAGTCGCCCAGAATAATAGATTACAATCCGGCGCTTCTTTTAAGGATACGGTTATGGATACTATCAGCAAAGCAAAAATAGCTTATTACAACTATATTTTTTATCTTGAAAGCTATGCTATTGCTAAGTTATCTTTAGAACGCGCCCAGCATTTATTGGAGATAAATAAAGCCAGATATCAAAAAGGGCTTATCAGTTCCGTTGATTTATTAGAAACAGAAGCAGCTGCAGCAGAGAGAGAAAAAACAGTGCTGACGGCTGAGGCCCAGGTCAAGAGAGCGGAGGATGACCTTAAACTCATTACCAATTTAGTTGATGACCCCCAAGTTTGGAACGCCAAGATTGAACTGATAGATAAGCCGGCATTTATTGTTGAAGAGGTAGATTTACTGCAAAGCCTAAAAGCAGCCTTTGAATACAGGCCGGATTACTACTCTGCGAAGATAGATTTGAAAAGCCGGGATATCAAAATCGTAACTGCCCAGAACGCCTTGCTTCCTACCGTTGACCTAGTGGCTAGTTTTGGCTTAAACGGATTAGGAAAAGACTATCAGAGTGCCCTCCAAAAAGTTAACCCCGACTATACAGACTGGGGCATCGGGGTTAAATTCAGCCTTCCTTGGGGCAGTGGAGATCGGGCAAAATACGACCAGAGGCAATTAGAGAAAGCCCAGGCCTTACTTGTATTTAAAAGATTAGAGCAGAATATTATTCTGGAAATAAGGGATAAGGTGAGAAATGCCAAAACACAAAAACAGCAGGTAGATGTGGCTAAGCTTTCCAAGGAAAAAGAGGCCCAGAACTACGAAGCGCAGAAAGAGCGTTACGCCGCAGGCCAGGTTTCTACTCATGATATGCTGGATTATCAAGATAAATTATCACAGGCCGAGCTTGACTATGTCAAGGCGTTAATTGATTATAATATTGCCTTAATTAATCTGGATAAATCTCAAGGGATAACCTTAGCCAAGAACAATATTAAACTGGAGGAGTGATGGCGAGTTCACGCAAGATGATTATAGCAGTATTTATGGTATTGACTGTTTTAGGCTGCCAAAAAGAGGAAAAAAGGCAGGCCGCAAATGCAATAATCCCGGTAGAGGTTTCTAAGGTTGAATTTAAAGACCTTGAGGAAACGCTTGATTATGTAGGTAATATCAGGGCGCAGGAAGAGGCAGTAATTTATCCTAAGGTCAACGGAAAAATTATGGAAAAAGTCAAAGAGGACGGAAGCCTGGTCAATAAAGGCGAAACAGTTGCCTATATCGACCGCGATGAAGTCGGTTTTAAATTTGAAAAGGCCCCTGTAGAAAGCCCGCTTAGCGGAATTATCGGCAGGGTTTATGTGGATATCGGAGAGAATGTCACCACGCAAACGCCCATTGCCTTGGTGGTTGATATGAGGCGCGTAGAAATAGATTTAGACATCCCGGAAAAATATTATTCAAAAATTGCCTTGGATCAAAAAGCAAGGGTTAAGGTAGATGCTTATCTGGATGAAGAATTCAGCGGCCGGGTAACCAAGATTAGCCCGGTGGTAGATTTGTCTACGCGCGCTGCGCCCATTGAAATTACCATAGATAATCCGCAAGGTAAGCTGCGCTCGGGAATGTTTAGTAAGGTAAGCCTGGTGCTCGCCGAGCATAAAAACGTGCCGGTGATTTTAAAAGAAGCAATTATGGGGAAAGTTCCGAATTTATACGTCTATGTTATAGAGAATCAAAAGGCGGTTTTAAGAAAAATTACCTTAGGTATCCGCCAGGGCCCGTATTATGAAGTAAGGGATGGCCTTGGCCAAGGGGATCCGGTTGTGATTATGGGGCAGCAGAGACTTTATGATGGTGCAGAGGTAATTACGGAGGAAGAGAAAGAATGAATTTTCCTGAATTCGGAGTTAAAAGGCCGGTAACGAATTTAATGATTTTTTCCGCAATTCTGGTGCTGGCTTTTTACAGCCTTACCAGGATAGGCATAGATAGCATGCCTGAAATTGAGCCGCCTTCTATCAGTGTAATCTCCAGCTACCCCGGCGCAAGCCCGGAAGACGTAGAGACTAAAGTTACTGAAGTGCTGGAGAACCAGCTTGCCACAACCCCGGGGTTAGAGAAAATCACCTCTACTTCTTCAGAAGGTTCTTCTAGGATCACCCTTAAATTCATTTGGGGGACAAATTTGGATGAGGCATCTAATGATATCCGCGACCGCATTGATTTAGCTAAACGGCTATTGCCGGATATCCCGGATGAAATGGATAACCCCATCATCTTTAAATTTAACACCGCTAATATCCCGATAATATTTTTTGGTTTTACGGCAACACAATCGTATCCCGAGCTTTATGATTTAATTGATAAAAGAGTAGGCGATGCCTTGCGCCAGCTGCCCGGGGTGGGGACAGTGCAAATTCAAGGCGGCGGCTTAGAGCGCCAGATTAATATTTGGGTAGACAAGACTCGACTCCAAGGGTATGGTTTCTCCATACTTGATATTCAAAATGCCTTAAGACAGGAAAACATTACCCAGCCCGTGGGAGATTTGAAAACCGGCATGACAGATTATCTCCTGCGGCTTCCCGGTGAATTCGCTACTCCCGAAGAAATAAACTTGGTAATTTTAGGCAGGCGCGAAGGAAAGCTTATTTATTTAAAAGATGCAGCGCGCGTGGAAGACAGTTTTAAAGAAGTCACAAGCATGGTGCGCGTTGACAAACAGCGGGGCCTGATGATGATGGCGCAGAAGCAAAGCGGCACCAATACCGTAGAAGTTGCGCAAAGGATAAAAAAGCGCATGGAAGAGCTAAAAAAGACGCTTCCGGCAGATGTAAAGGTGGTTACTATTTTTGATACTTCCAAAGATATCATTACCTCGCTTAATTCATTAAAATCTTCAGTGTGGCTGGCAATATTTTTAGTAATTTTAGTGGTCTGGTTTTTCCTGCGCCAGTTCGCCCCGAGTATGATTGTGGCCTTGACCATACCGTTTTCGCTTTTGATCAGCTTTATTTATCTTTTTTTAAACGGCAAAACTATTAATACCATCAGCCTTTCTTCCATAGCCATTGCCTCAGGCATGGTTGTTGATAATGCCATTGTTATCGTAGACAATGTCTACCGCCATTTCGAACGGGGCCAGCGGCCGCAGGAGGCAGCAATTTTTGGCACCTCAGAAATGTTTTTAGCTATCGCCGCCTCTACTGTTACAACGGTCGTGGTTTTTCTGCCGATGTTATTTATTCCGGGAGTTGTCGGCGTTATCTTCGGAGAATTAGCAGTGATTATTATTGTCACGCTTCTGGCATCGCTTTTTACTGCCGCAACTTTTAGCCCGATGCTTTGTTCAAAATGGATGCATTCTAATAACAGCACAATTAAAGAAACACATAAGGCATTCATTAAATTCTATGATTTTTCTGAGAAAATGTTTAAGGGCTGGGAGGATTTTTATGCCAGACAGCTTGGCTGGTCTCTGGGGCATAAGAAAATCATTATTATCGGTTTTAGCTTGGCGTTTATCTTTAGTTTAACCCTGACGCGTTTTGTCGGCAATGAATTTATTCCTGAAGAAGATACCGGGGACCTGCGCATAAATATCAGCCTTGCTGTTGGGATGAGGCTTGAAGAAAGCGATAGAGTCTCCAAAAGAATTGAAGGCTTGCTTGCTCAGGATATCCCTGAAGCAGAATATTATTATGTGAGAACCGGTTCAGTCAGGGGTTTGGGCAGGGCCTTTGGCGGCGCGCAGGGCTCGCATACTATCGCTGCCGGAGCAAAACTGGTAGCTAAGACCAAGAGAAAACGTTCGGTTGTGGAAGTCGGGCAAATTATCAGAAACAAGATAAAAAATATTCCCGGGGTAATCAAGGCCGATGTCTCCACAGGTAACCCCATAGGCCGCCTGATTACCGGAGGGGGAGGCAAGGCAATTCAAATTGAAATTATCGGGCACTCATTTGAAGAAACTGATGCCCTGGCAGAAAAAATAAAAGGTATTTTAGAACAGATCCCCGGAACAGTAGATGCTTCTATCTCGCGCGAGTTTAACCGCCCGGAATTAAGGATTGATGTTGACCGGGAAAAAACAGCGGCGTTGGGCCTGGACATGGGCACTATCTCCAACACCCTTCGGGCTTTTATTCAGGGGGTAACTGCGACAAAATACCGCGAAAAAGGAGAAACTTACGATATTTATGTCAGGCTTGAGGAGGCTTCGCGCACAAAACTAGAGGATATTGAAAACCTTTCTATCGTAGCCCCCCTGCCGCAGGAAAAAACTTCTTTTATTGCCTTGGCAGATTCAGAGGCGCTGAAAGGAATTTCCAGAGGCCATATTCAATTGTCTAACATCGCCAAAATTTCCGAAACCCTAGGGCCCCAGGATATTGACCGCAAAAACCGAGAAAGGGTAGTGCAGGTAGAATGTAATGCCTACAGGAGGTCTTCGGGAAAGATCATCGAGGACCTCAATAAAGAATTGGGTAAATTAACCCTGCCTAGCGATGTCATGATTAACATCGGAGGCGAGGCAGAAGAACAAGGAAAGGCATTTAAAGACCTGACGATGCTGTTATTGCTGGGTATCTGTTTGGTTTATATGGTAATGGCCGCGCAATTTGAATCGCTCTTAGACCCTTTTATCGTTATGTTCGCCATTCCTTTTACCTTTATCGGCGTAATTTTAGGCTTTGTCCTGACCAATACAACCCTGAGCATTATTACGTTTTTAGGGATTATTATGTTGATGGGCATCGTGGTTAATAACGCTATTGTTTTGGTAAGCTATATTCAGATCCTGCGCGCCCGGGGTTTATCTATGTATGAAGCAGTAACTACAGCGGGAAAAGAAAGATTAAGGCCGGTATTAATGACCACAATCACTACTCTAGTCGGGCTCCTGCCTTTGGCAATGTCCCGGGGCGAAGGTTCTGAGGTCTGGCAGCCATTGGGTATTACCATGATCGGGGGGCTAACAATATCTACATTAATCACCATGCTTTTTGTGCCTACACTTTATGCTATCTTCCACAGAAAAGCAGAGCTAACCGGAGGTGAGAAATAATGTTAAAAATGGTAATGATTGCCTACAATGAAGCAATTGATATGGAAGTAATGGAGATGATGGAAAAATGCAACTTGAAAAATTATACCAAAGTCATGGGAGTTTTTGGCCGGGGAGAAACCTCTGGCACGCATTTAGGCAATGATATCTGGCCGGGCAGGAACAACCTTCTTTATGCCGCCACACCGGAAAATGCCGCAAAACAGCTGGCCTCTGCTGTAAAAGAACTTAAGGTCAAGCTAGGCAAAGAAGGCATAAAAGCTTTTGTCTGGAATTTGGATGACGAGTAGATTTTTTAATTGAATATTCTTTATATTATGCTAAAATTAAAACGAATCAGTTAAAAAAGGAGGCAAGATGTACAAAAAAACATTATTTTTACTTGCAGCCCTGGCTCTTATAATAGCAGGCTGTGAAACAATGGGGCCAGATGCTAAGACAGGTACGGTTGCCGGTGGTTTGATTGGCGCAACCGCAGGAGGAATTATCGGGCATCAGAGCGGCCATGGCTTAGAGGGTGCAGCAATTGGCGCAGTAGTAGGAGCGCTCGGCGGCGGTTTAGTCGGCAGCAGCATGGATGATAGAGCCAAGGCAACTAACCCTAGCCATATTCCGCTTACCTCTATTGCAAATATGGCTTCCCAGGGTACCCCTGATGCGGTAATAATCGATGAAATTCAAAGGACTAAGTCGGTTTACAACCTAAATTCTGAGATCATTACTTACCTAAAAAATAATAAGGTAAGCGACAGGGTCGTTGATTACATGATGTCAACCTCTCAAAAATAAGTTAAGGAGGCCGCTATTAGCAGAATCGGAATTAGTGTCTTCTGTATATTAATAATGATTATGCTTTGCGCTAGTTATGGCTATTCGCAGGAAAGTTTAGCTGAACAATTATCGGTGCGGGTTGTAGAGGGCAGGGCCCAAAAGATTGATTCTGTGGGGCAGATATTAACAGTGCGTATTTTTAATGACGAAATAACTATTTTCGTGCCTGATAAAATTCAGATTGCCCGGGGTAGCGAAGCTATCCCCTTAGACGATATCAATGTAGGAGACTCACTAAGGATAAAATATTACGATGCCTCACCCGGCCCTTTAACAGCCATAAGCATTACTGATAACAATGCGGTAGATGATTTTTAATTAGTTATTAAATGATGAAGAAGTTTCTTTTTGTATTCCTTCTAGTATTATCTTTATTCATGGTACAGGAAAGTATAAGCCACTTTCCCATACCACTGCGAAAATCGCTGAAAGTCATCGCCGAAGGCAATTTTCTTGATATAGCCGAAGCGGCAACGCCCAAACTCATTATATTTTATTCGCCAAGCTGCCATAAATGCGCCCAGGTCAAAAACGAAGTAATCCCCCAGATACACGAAAAATTTAAGGACAAAATATCCATAGAATACCGCGATACCAGCGACATAGAAAATTATAAGTTATTATTGAGCCTGCGGGAAAAATATGCGCCTAATTTTGATGATACCGTGCCGGTATTTTACTTTAATGGAAATCTTTTAAGCAGCAAAGAGCCGTTAAGAGAAAATTTAGAGGCCTTAATTAATAATTCGCCAGGCACGACATCGCATGCACAAGAAGAGCCGTATGCAATAGATTTAATCAGCCGTTTTAAAGGTTTTCCTCCGGCGGCTATTGCCAGCGCCGGACTGATAGACGGAATTAATCCTTGCGCTTTCACGGTGATAGTATTTTTTATTTCCTTTTTAGTCTTGCAGGGCTATAGAAAAAGAGAGTTAATTGTTACGGGCCTGTCTTTTATTTTTATTGTTTTTTTAACCTATATCTTAATAGGAATAGGAATATTCTCTTTTCTTTATCGCTTAAGCAGTTTTTGGTTAGTGGCCAGGATATTTAATATCTCTATCGGGATTTTTTGTATTATCTTAGGAATTTTAGCGCTTTATGATTTCTTTAAGTTTAGGAAAACCGGCTCTAGCGCAGGCCTGGCTTTACAATTGCCGCAGGCAGTAAAAAATCAGATACATAAACTTATAGGTAAACATTATAGAAAATCTAAAGATAAAACGCAGAAGCTGCCTGTCTATAGTTTGGTTTTCACTGCCTTGATTACCGGGTTTCTGGTGTCAATTTTAGAGGCAGTCTGTACCGGGCAGGTTTATCTTCCGACGATAACCTTTATTTTAAAAACCGCTCCCTTAAAGATGGAGGCTTTTGGATACCTTATACTTTATAACCTGATGTTTATTTTTCCTTTGGCTATAATATTTTTGTTTGCCCTTTGGGGTGTTACCTCCGAACAATTTTCCAGGGTTTTAAAGAAGCACCTTTTATCCATCAAGATAATTATGGCTATACTATTTTTTGCTTTGGGCATATTCTTAATCCGGAGGGGATAAACGAAAAGAATGCGTTTGTTCTTAGGTATTTTATTTTTATTTATGGCAACCGGTTGTGCTGCTCAAGAAGAGCCTGATCAATACATTTGGGATTTTGGCAGCGCCAAAGAAAACGCAATATTAACACATGAGTTTATATTTAAAAATAATACTTCCCAGATGCTCACAATACAAAATGTCAGCACTTCTTGCGGCTGTACCATATCAGAAGTAAAACAAAAGATACTTTCACCGGGTGAATCTACTACCATAGAGGTTTCCTTTAATACTAAGGGCTACAGGGGTTTGGTAGAACAATACGTATATGTGAATACAGATGACCTTGACAATCCGGTTTTAAAATATATAATAAAAGCTCAAGTTAATCCCCAGGCTTCAAGCAAACCCCAATAGCTGGAATTCTAACAGAGAGGACAATAGGAGGTTTACAAAATGTGGTCTTTAAGATTAAGGATGTGGCTTTTGTTGACGATTCTTTTTGGCCTGATCTACGCGGTAATCGTAGTGATCGGCCGCGCCTTTTTACACGTCGGTGATTTTTATTTTTATCTGGCCATATCCTTGGTCATGATGTTTATCCAGTATATGATCGGGCCAAAGCTTGTAGAATGGAGTATGCGCGTTAGATACATCAATAAAGAAGAGTATCCGCGCCTGCATCAAATAGTCGCTGAGTTAGCCGTACGCGCAAAAATACCCACACCCCGCATAGGCATTGCCCAGATTAGCCTGCCTAATGCCTTTGCCTTTGGCAGAGGTATCCGAGACGGCAGGGTCTGCGTTACCGAAGGTATTTTGAAGCTGCTTAACGAGGATGAATTAAGGGCAGTGCTTGGCCATGAATTGAGCCACTTAAAAAACAGGGATGTGCTGACTATTATGTTGCTGTCGGTTATTCCGATGGTGATGTATAGGATCGCCTGGAGTTTTTTATTTTATGGCCGCAGGCGCGACAATAGAGGAGGCAACACGGCATTGATAGGCCTGGCAGCGTTTCTTTTTTATTTTATCACCAACCTGTTGGTATTGTATGCTTCGCGTATCCGCGAATATTTTGCCGATAAAGGTTCAGTAGCCTTAGGTAACCCTGCGCAAAACCTTGCCTCCAGCCTTTATAAGCTGGTCTATGGCTCTGCCCGGATGAATAAAGAATCCCTTAAGGAAGTAGAGGGCCTGAAGGCATTCTTTATCAATGACCCTTCCCAGGCATTAAATGAGATTAGGGAACTTAAGCAATTGGACCTGGATAAAAACGGCACCATTGATTCTTATGAGTTAGCACAAATAAGAATGAAAAAGGCAGCTTTAGGTTTTGGCGATAAATTGCTGGAATTATTAAGCACCCATCCTAATATGCTTAAGCGTATAAAACGCCTGTCTCAAATACAAAAGTTAGCTTAAGCCCGCTCTACAAAACAAGCTTTTATGCTTCCATTAGAGCATTCGAACTGTTGACATAACTTTAATTCTACTATATAATTAATAATCTATGGAATTAAACGAAATTCTCCAACAAAGACAGGCCAAGTTTAGTGCCCTAAAGGCTAAAGGCGTACCGGTATACGATAAGGTTTTCGCCGAAAATACCCCTATTGTTGAAGCCACTAGCGGCTTTCAGGAGGGTAAAAGGGTTTCTCTCTGCGGCCGGATTATGGCTAAACGTTTGCACGGCAAAGTCTTGTTTCTGGATTTAAGAGATGCCAGCGCAAGGATTCAGCTGTATATAAGAGAGGATTTTGTAGGTAAGGATAAATTCGCTATTTTGAGTGATATAGATATTGCCGACATCATAGGAGCCAAGGGAGAGCTTTTTAAGACCCATACTGGCGAGGCAACGGTTAAAGTAGAAGATTTCGTAGTTCTGGCCAAGGCCTTCAGGCCCTTACCGGAGAAATGGCACGGACTAAAAGATGTAGAGCTGCGTTACCGGCAGAGGTACCTAGACTTAATTGCCAACGAAGAAGTAAAAAAAGTATTCCTCATCCGCGCTAAAATTATCAAAGCCATGAGGAATTTCTTAGAAGACAGAGGTTTTTTAGAAGTAGAAACCCCCATGATGCACGCTATACCCGGAGGAGCTGCCGGCCGGCCTTTTAAAACACGCCATAATGAGTATGGCATAGATTTATATTTAAGGATCGCTCCGGAACTATATCTAAAACGCCTTTTAGTCGCAGGTTTAGATAAGGTCTATGAGATCAACCGCAGTTTCCGCAATGAAGGAGTGTCTACCAAGCATAACCCTGAGTTTACCATGCTTGAAGTTTATTCTGCTTATGCTGACTATGAGGATATGATGCAGTTATGCCAGGATTTAATTGTCTTTGTGACAAAAGAGGTATTAGGCAAGACTAGTTTTGATTATCAGGCTAGCCCCGTCGATATGGCGACGCCTTGGGAGAAAAAGTCTTTTGCTGAAATAGTCAAAGATAAATTTGACATTCAACCTTGCGATGAAGCAGCGGTGATGATCAAGAAACTACAGGCCAAAGGTTTCGCCAAAGAAAAGAATAAGCTTACCCGCTCGCAGGTCGCCAAAATAATCGAGGAGCTATTGGAAGAAGAGATGAAGACAAACCCTACTTTTGTCACTGACTATTTTACGGATTTGTGCCCTTTAGCTAAAAGCAAAAAGGATAATCCCTTGCTTTCGGAGAGATTTGAATTGTTTATCGCAGGGATTGAAATAGGCAATGCCTATTCGGAGCTAAATGACCCTCAGGAACAAAAGGAACGTTTTCAAGCTGAAATTAAGGATTTAGCCGGTGAAGAGAAGAAAGAAGTAGATGAAGATTATATTTTGGCTTTGGAGCATGGCATGCCTCCTGCCGGAGGGTTAGGCCTGGGAATAGATAGGCTGGTCATGCTATTGGCAAATCAGCCTTCGATCAGGGACGTGATTTTGTTCCCCTTATTAAGGCCGCAAATATAGAATGAAAGCAGAGTTGTTTATAAGCTGGCGCTATCTTTTGACTAAAAGAAAAGAAAAATTCATATCTTTAATTAGCCTGATTTCTATTCTGGGGGTAGCTATTGGCGTTGCGGCCTTGATTATAGTGATTGCGGTGATGACCGGATTCGACAATGACTTAAGAGAAAAAATCGTGGGCAACTATTCGCATATTACCATTGCCGGTTATAACGGCATAGATAAAAAAGAATACGATAACATAGTAAACATAATAACGAAAAATCCCCATATCAAAAGTATCAGCCCCTATGCTCAAGGGCAAACTTTAATCAAGCAGGAAAATAGGGTTTTTGCCGTAGGCTTAAAAGGTATTGACCCAACTAGCGAATCTGGGGTTACCAAGATAAAGCAATATCTAATCCAGGGTAATCTCAATAACCTAGAGGAGGGCGGGGTAATTATCGGAAGAGAGCTTGCCCTTTATTTAGGATTAGGCCTGAATACCAATCTTGCTATTTATTCGCCGTTTACTAAGTTGAATAATTTAAAGATAGTAGGAATCTTTAATTCCGGAATGTATGATTACGATATGAACCTGATATTTACTAATCTAAAGACCGCCCAGGATATTTTAGGCCTTGGCGAACGCACTAGCGCCATAGCGGTCAAATTGGATAATATATACCTGGCCGATAAAATAAAAGATGAGCTAGCCAAGACCCTGGGTTTTAAGTTTAATTTAAAGACCTGGATGGAAATAAACACTAATTTTTTCGCTGCCTTGAAGCTGGAAAAATTGACCATGTTTATCATCTTGACATTGATAATCCTGGTCGCTTCCTTTAATATCATCAGTACCTTGGTAGTAATGGTAATGGAAAAGACCAAAGACATCGGCATATTAAAATCTATCGGGATGAGCAGTGCAAGGATAAAAGCAATGTTTGTTTATGTCGGATTAATCATCGGCTCCCTGGGCACTATTTTAGGCGCCGCAGGAGGCATCGTCTTATGCGGCTTGCTGAAAAAATACCAATTTATAAAATTGCCTCCGGACATATATTACATCGATAGGCTGCCTGTTTCTATTGAGCTTTGGCCGGATATTGCCTTGATTGTTATCGTAGCAATATTTATCACCTTAATTTCCACTATTTATCCGGCAGCTAAAGCCGCTGGCCTTAAGCCGGTGGAGGCATTAAGATACGAATAAATGTTAGAAGCCAGTAATATACACAGAGTTTACGGCAACGGCAATAAGCAGGTTGCGGTATTAAAAGGCATAAATTTAAAAATAGAAAAAGGTAAATTCATCGCTATCGTCGGCCCATCCGGAGCGGGTAAGTCTACGCTTTTGCATATACTGGGAGGATTAGATAATCCTACGCAGGGTAAGGTTATTTTTGAAGGCCAACAGATAGCGCAGCTTAGCGATGCTTCGCTTTGCAGGCTAAGAAATAAACGCATAGGCTTTGTTTTTCAGTTTTATCATCTCTTATCGGAATTTACGGTTTTGGAGAATGTGTTGATGCCGGCGTTAATAAGTACAGAGTACAGAGTACAGAGTACAGAGCTAAAAAAACGCGCATTAGGGCTTTTGGAAGAAGTAGGATTAACCAAGAGGGTGGAGTATTTTCCCAGTCAATTATCCGGAGGGGAAAAACAGAGGGTCGCGATAGCGCGCGGCTTGATAAACAATCCGGGCCTGTTTCTTTGCGATGAGCCTACGGGAAACCTTGATTCTAAAACCGGGGATGGTATAATCTCTTTAATAAAAAAGATAAACCTAGAAAGCCAGATGGCCATAGTTTTAGTCACGCATAATTTAGAGTTGGCAAAAAATGCGGATAAAATTTATCATTTGAAGGACGGTGTCCTGGTAAATTAAGGAGGATGTAATGAAGGTCTACATTAACGGAAAATTTTATGATAAGAATAATGCCAAGATTTCTGTATTTGATCACGGCCTTTTATACGGTGACGGTGTTTTTGAAGGTATACGTGCCTATAACCGCCTAGTTTTTAAATTAAGAGAACATATCGATAGGCTCTATGAGTCAGCGCACAGCATTATGCTCAAGGTTCCTTTAGCTCGTGAGCAGTTAATAAAAGCCGTTATTCTGACTTTAAAAGAAAATAACCTCAAAGATGCCTATATCAGGCTGGTGGTGACAAGGGGAGAAGGGGATCTGGGCTTAGACCCGCGTAAATGTGCAGGAAATGCTACCATTATTATTATCGCCGACAGAATAGCCCTTTATCCTGAGAAGCTTTATAGGCAGGGCCTGGAGATTGTTACCGTACCGACGGTGAGGAATCTTCCTGAGGCCTTGAATCCGCAGATAAAATCCTTAAACTACCTGAATAATATCTTGGCTAAAATAGAGGCTATAAATGCCGGATGCGATGAAGCAATAATGCTGGATTCTTTAGGTTATGTGGCAGAGTGCACTGGAGATAATATCTTTATTGTCAAGCGCAATGAGCTTTATACTCCCCCTCAGTGTATGGGGACCTTAAGGGGAATTACCCGTGATGCAGTCCTAGAGTTAGCCCGAAAGAATAGAATCTTGGTGCATGAACACGTAATCACCCGTCATGAGGTTTACATATCCGATGAGTGTTTTTTAACCGGCACAGCCGCAGAGATTATACCGGTGGTAAAAGTTGACGGAAGGGCTATTGGCAGTGGTAAGCCCGGAAAACTGACCTTGAGTTTAAACAAGAAATTCAGGGAGCTCACCAAGAAAGAGGGAGTGAGGTATTAACCGATGTTATGCGATATTTGCGCTAAAAATCCGGCAACCGTGCATTTGACAGAGATTATCGACGATCAGATGAATGAGCTGCATCTTTGTGAAGAGTGCGCGCATCAAAAGAGCGCGCAGATGGAGCAGCAGTTTGGTTTAAGCGATCTTTTGGCGGGCCTGACGGAATTTGAGAAGCCCAATGCCAAGAAAGAAGTGGCAGTATCTCTTAAATGCCCAAACTGCGGCTTAGGTTACACAGACTTTAAAAAAATAGGGCGCTTAGGCTGCAGCGAATGTTACACCACTTTTAAGAGGTACCTGGCCCCTTTATTAAAGAAAATACACGGTTCTAATTTGCACGTCGGTAAGTCTCCGTTTAAGGTTGCTGTAAGTACTGATAAAAAAATGGATTTAGAGAGCCTGCGTAGTGAATTACAAAGAGCGGTTGAAATGGAAGAGTTTGAAGAGGCAGCAAGGATTCGCGATCAGATTAGAAGATTGGAAAAGAAGGAGTAAAATTTTAATATGCAACTGGCTGATTTAGTAAACCGTACCAGCGAATGGCTTAAAAGCACAGGGCCGAACTCTGATATTGTTATCTCCAGCCGTATCCGCCTGGCCAGGAACTTAGACAAGGTGCCTTTTCCGCATTGGGCAAATAAAAAGCAGAGTGAAAATGTGCTCCTGAGCGTTGAGGAAGCCGTAGCTAAAACCGCTGAACTAAAAAATACTACCACCTTTAGATTAATGGACCTTGATAGCATAGATAAGCAATTCTTGATTGAGCGGCACATGATGTCTTTAGAGCTTGCCCAGAAGTCCGACCATAAAGCCGTAGTAATCGATGAAGAAGAGACCATCGCGATTATGATTAATGAAGAAGACCATATCCGGATGCAGGTAATGCAATCGGGCCTGAATCTTTTTGAGGCCTGGAATATTATTAATAAGATTGATAGCGCTCTTTCTAAAGAATTATCTTTTGCCTTTCTAGCAGATTTAGGGTATCTTACTGCCTGCCCGACCAATGCCGGCACCGGGATGCGCGGTTCGGTGATGCTGCATTTACCGGCATTAGTGATGACAAACCAGATCAACCGTGTCTTGGCAGCTATTGCCAAGTTAAGTTTTAACACCCGGGGGCTTTACGGAGAAGGCACGCAGGCCCACGGAAATTTTTTCCAGGTTTCCAACCAGGTTTCCTTAGGCCACAGCGAGGAAGAGATTATTGAAAACATAAACGGCCTGATCCGCCAGATTGTAGAACAAGAAAACCAGGCCAGGCAAGCTTTATTATCAGAAAATAGATTATTGCTTGAAGACAGGGTTAACCGCAGCTTTGCTTTATTAAAGAGTGCCCATATCATCTCCAGCCAGGAAACCATAGATTTATTATCCATGGTAAGATTAGGATGCGATTTGGAAATGATTAAAAATATAGGCCGCAAGACATTAAATGAATTATTTATCCTGATACAGCCGGCGCATCTGCAAAAGATTGAAAATAAGAAACTTTCCAGTAACGAAAGGGATTTTAAAAGAGCGGAGTTAATCAGAAAAAAATTAGCCATATAAGTGAGGCCACAACTTATGGAATAAAGTGAACATAAGTTGTACGGCCGAACTTATCCCCCCTGCTTTCTTGCGAAAGCAAGAAGGGGGGATTAATTCGTAGACGCTTCGCTATAATTTATGTTCGCTTAAGCTCCATAAGTTATCTCAGTCATTTTATGGTACAGGAAAGCATAAAACACTTTCCCATACCACTGCGAAAATCGCTGAAAGTCATCGCCGAAGACGATTTTCTTGAGGAGGAAAAATGTTCAACAGGTTTACCGAGCGTGCCAGAAAAGTAATTATCTTAGCCAAAGAAGAAGCTCGCCGTTTTAATCATGATTATATCGGAACCGAGCATATATTATTGGGGCTGATCCGCGAAGGAGAAGGGGTAGCTGCTGCGGTATTAGAGAAGATGGGTATATCGTTAGAGAATATTCGCCTAGAAATCGAAAAATTAGTTCAACCCGGGCCTACCACTCAGATTATCGGCGATATTCCTTTTACCCCTCGCGCAAAAAAAGCCCTGGAATTAGCGGCGGAAGAAGCGCGCTCTTTAGGCCATAATTATATCGGCACCGAACATCTTTTATTAGGCCTGATTAAAGAAGGAGAGGGAGTAGCCTCGCAGGTATTATTGAATTTAGGGCTGGATTTAGCCAGGGTGAGGAATGAGGTATTGGAGGTTTTAGGTTCCGGTGTTCCGGGTTTTGGCCAAAACCAACAGCAGGTAAAAACCAAAACCCCGGCCTTAGATGCCTTTGGCCGTGATTTAACCGCATTGGCCAATGAAAATCAGCTTGACCCGGTAATCGGAAGGCACGGGGAAATAGAGAGGGTAATCCAGACCTTAAGCAGGCGCACCAAGAATAATCCGGTTCTTTTGGGTGAAGCGGGTGTTGGCAAAACCGCTATTGTCGAAGGCCTGGCTCAGGCAATTATAGCAAATAATGTTCCGGAGGTATTAAGAAACAAGCGCATTGTTGTTTTAGATTTGGCCCTGATGGTTGCCGGGACAAAATACCGCGGCCAATTTGAAGAGAGAATAAAAGCAGTGATGGAAGAGATAAAACGTTCTCGTGATGTAATTATTTTTATTGATGAATTGCATACCTTAGTGGGCGCAGGGGCTGCGGAAGGGGCAATTGATGCCTCTAATATTTTAAAGCCGGCACTCTCACGCGGAGAGATGCAGTGTATAGGCGCCACTACCCTGGATGAATACAGGAAGCATATTGAAAAGGATGCGGCATTAGAGCGCCGTTTCCAGACCATTATGGTAGAGCCTCCGTCGGTTAATGAGACCATCGATATACTCAAAGGCCTGCGCGATAAATATGAAGCCCATCATCGCGTGGTGTTTCGCGATGAGGCGCTAGAGGCAGCGGCAAAATTATCAGACCGCTATATTACAGGCAGGTACCTTCCGGATAAAGCCATTGATTTGATGGATGAAGCCGGCTCACGCGCCAGGCTTAATGTTTTGGTTGTTCCGCCGGACATTAAGAAGCTCGAAGAAAAAGTAGAGGCCTTAAGAAAAGAAAAAGAGGCCTATATTAAATCGCAGGACTTTGAGAAGGCTGCTAGCCTAAGGGATCAAGAAAGGCAGGTACGCCAGGAATTAGAAGAACTGAATAAACAATGGGCAGTGGCTAAAGACAAGATGCGGCCGGAAGTCGGCGAAGAAGAGATCGCAAAAATCGTATCGCAATGGACCGGCATTCCTATCTTTAGATTAGAGGAGGCAGAGAGCGAAAAGTTATTGAAGATAGAGGAAGGGTTGCATAAGCGCGTAGTGGGCCAAGAGGAAGCTATCTTGGCTATTGCCCATGCTGTCAGGCGCTCGCGCGCAGGAATCAAGGACCCTAAAAGGCCAATAGGCTCCTTTATATTTTTAGGGCCGACAGGAGTAGGTAAATCTCTTCTTGCCCGGGCATTGGCAGAATTTATGTTCGGGGATGAGGATGCGCTTTTGCAGTTAGATATGTCGGAGTATATGGAAAAATTTAATGTTTCCCGCCTTATCGGTGCTCCGCCGGGATATGTGGGTTATGAAGAAGGAGGACAGCTTACCGAGAGAGTCAGGCGCCGGCCTTATTCGGTGATTCTCTTAGATGAAATCGAAAAAGCCCACCCCGATGTTTTTAATATTCTCTTACAGGTATTTGAAGAGGGCCGCCTTACCGATAGCTTCGGCAGAAAAGTAGATTTTAGAAATACGGTAATAATTATGACCTCTAATGTCGGCGCAGAATTAATCCGTAAAACCGGCTCCTTAGGGTTTAAGACCCAGAAGGAAGAAGTTAGCTATCAAGAGATGAAGGAAAAGTTATTGGAAGAAGTAAAGAGGACTTTTAAGCCGGAGTTCTTAAACCGCATAGATGACACCATAGTTTTTAGGCCGCTCAATAAAGAAGATTTAATCAAGATTATTGATATAGAGATAGGTTTTGTAGCAGAGAGGTTAAAAGAACATAACATCTCTTTAGAGGTCAACCAAGAGGCCAAAGAGTTTCTGGTAGAAAAAGGTTTTGACCCCATATTTGGAGCCAGGCCCTTAAAAAGGACTATTCAAAGATTCTTAGAAGATTCCTTGGCTTCCGAAATAATAGCTAAGAATTTTAAAGATGGCTCTCGAGTCAAAGTAATACGTAAGAACCTGGAGCTTGCTTTTGAACAATGATAAACTTCCTGATAGATATAGGCCAAAAACTATTGGCATTGTTATCTTTTGTGGGGGGGTTGGCTAATTTAGCCGGCCAGGCATTTTATTGGGCGCTGGTGGGCCCTTATAAAAGAAGGTCTATCTTTGACCAAATGAAGAAAGTCGGCGTAGACAGCATGCCGATAGTTTTATTGACCGCTTTCTTTATCGGTGTGATTATGGCCTTACAGATTGCTTATATGATGCAGCGGTTGGGTTCTGAAATGTATATTGCCAGTATTGTGGCCTTATCGTTAGTAAGGGAACTGGGGCCGATTATAACTGCATTAGTAGTAGCAGGACGGGTGGGTGCAGCAATTACCGCAGAGATAGGCTCTATGCAGGTTACCGAACAGATAGATGCCTTAGAAACCTTGGCCTCTAATCCCATCAGGTATCTAGTAGTCCCTCGGCTTCTTGCCTTAAGCCTGATGCTTCCTTTGTTGACGATTTATGCGGATATCATCGGTATATTCGGCGGGTATCTCATCTGCGTTCATAAATTAGGCATATCCAGCAGTATGTACCTGCACATTACTTTTGATGCCCTTTTATTGAAAGACTTATTTACCGGGCTATTTAAGACGGTGTTCTTTGGGATGATTATCGCCTTAGTCAGCTGTTACGAAGGCTTTAATGTAGAAGGCGGCGCAGAAGGCGTAGGAAGGGCTACCACCAAGTCGGTAGTGACAACTTTTATTTTAATTATTGCTGCTGACTGCTTCTTTACGGCTTTATTCTATTTTGCGATGCCTTAAAATATAATTCGGAGTTTTTATGCATGCCATAGAGATACAAAATTTAACCAAATTCTTTAATACGCGTAAGGTCTTGGATAATTTGAGCCTGAACATAGAGAAGGGCCAGACCTGCGTTATTATCGGCCGTTCCGGCTGCGGTAAAAGCGTATTATTAAAACACATTGAAGGCATATTAAAGCCGGATAGCGGCAAAATTATTATTAACGGGCAGGATATTACCAAATTAACCAATAACGAGATGGATAAGATACGTTTAAAAATGGGGATGGTTTTTCAGGGAGGGGCGCTTTTTGATTCTATGACCGTCGGAGAAAACGTAGGGTTTAACCTTATCGAGCATAACCACGTCAGCAACAAAGAATTGTTGGAGAAAGTGGAGAGTGCCTTATGCGTGGTGGGCCTGTGCGGCATAGAAAATCTTACGCCTTCTGAAATAAGCGGCGGCATGAAAAAAAGGGTGGCCTTGGCAAGGGCAATATGCATAGAGCCGGAAATCATATTTTATGATGAGCCGACAACGGGAGTCGACCCCATTACCGCCGACAGTATAAACGAACTTATAAAAACCATGCATGATAAATTAAAGGTTACCTCTATCGTGGTTACGCATGATATGAAAAGCGCCTATAGCATAGCCGATAAAATCGCGATGATGTACCAGGGCAAGATTATCGCCGAAGGCACGCCCCAAGAAATTCAGAATACTACTCATCCTGTAGTGCACCAATTTATAAATGGTTTAGCCAAAGGGCCGATTACTGAAGCCCTGGATCATGATTAGTCTAATTTAAATACAATAAATGGAGGTCTTAAGATGCTGTTCGGTAAAACAAAACTAGAATTAAAGGTAGGGATTTTTGTTTTTACGGGTCTGGTAATTTTAGGGACCTTTATTTTACTTATCGGGGACTTTAAAGCCTGGGCTTCGGGACGCCGGATTAATTTTCTTTTTGATTTTATCAATGGCGTTAAGGTAGGGGCACCGGTGAGATTTTCCGGAGTAGACGTAGGGCAGGTAAAAGAGATAAATTTTATTTTTAACCCTCAGGAAAATAAAACCAAAGTCCAGATTACCGGCTGGATCAGAAGAGAAGTTAAGGTCCCTATTGATTCTACGGTTTGGATAAACACCCTTGGCTTGCTAGGAGAAAAATACGTTGAGATCATACCCGGAAAAGATTATGCGCACCTGGTAACTGACCAACCCATAACAGGAGAGGAGCCTATCGCTACTCATGAGATAGCAAAATTAGCGAAAAATATAGCCAGTGATATTGATGAGAGTATCGTTAAGATTAAAAACAAGGAAGGCACTATAGGAAAACTCCTTTACGACGATGCTATCTACAACGACTTAGAAGCCTTGGTGGCGGATTTGAGGCAACACCCCTGGAAACTCTTCCGGAAGGCCAAAGAGAAGCCGGTTACAAAACAATAATTATAAGTCATAAGGTTGCAATGAAAACCAAAACCGTATTTGCCTGTCAGAATTGCGGGTATCAATCGCCGAAATGGTTAGGCAGATGCCCTGATTGTAATAGTTGGAATTCCTTTGCCGAAGAGAATTACACCATGCCTACTTCCGGCAAGGTAAAAGAACGGGCTTCTTTATATAAAGATGAACCGGTATTATTAAAAGAAATTGAAATCAAGGAGGCCGATCGTCTTAAAACCAGGATATCAGAATTGGACAGGGTTTTAGGGGGCGGCATCGTAGCGGGTTCAGTAATATTAATCGGCGGAGACCCGGGTATAGGAAAATCTACGATATCCTTACAGGTGTCCAATCAATTAACCAAAGAAGGCTCGACAGTCCTTTATGTCAGCGGGGAGGAATCTGCAGCCCAGACAAAATTAAGGGCTAAGCGCTTAGGCACGCAGGCCGAGCAGGGAAGTTTATACATCGTCAATCAGACGGATTTATCGCTGATTATAGAATATGCCAATAAATTAAAACCGGACGTCATCATTATTGATTCTATTCAGGTGATATTTGAGCCCTCTATAAGTTCATCTGCCGGAAGCGTCAGCCAGGTAAGAGAATGTGCCGGAATACTTACGCAGTTAGCCAAGACCACCGGTATCTCTATTTTTATTATCGGCCATGTTACCAAGGAAGGGACTATTGCCGGACCCCGGGTCTTAGAGCATATTGTAGATACCGTACTTTATTTTGAGGGAGATAGGTTCTCCATGTATAGGATTTTACGCGCCGTGAAAAATAGATTCGGCTCTACCAACGAAATCGGCGTATTTGAAATGGATTCTAGCGGCCTCAAAGAAGTAAAAAATCCTTCGGAAATTTTTCTTTCCGAAAGGCCCAAGGATGTCTCCGGGTCAGTGGTGGCATCTGTTTTAGAAGGTAGCCGTCCGCTTCTGGTAGAAATTCAGGCATTAGTGAGTAAGTCTAGTTTTGGCTATGCCCGCCGCCGGGCCGAAGGCTTTGATTATAACCGCTTGGCGTTGTTAATTGCTGTTTTGGAAAAGAGGATAGGTTTATCGTTAGAGATAGAAGATATATTTGTCAATGTTGCCGGGGGCATCAGGATAGAGGATCCGGCAGCGGATTTGGCAGTAGCGGTAGCTATTGCCTCGGCCTTCCGCGATCAGTTTGTCCTGGCAGATACTTTAGTTTTAGGGGAGGTGGGCTTGGCAGGTGAAATTAGAAGCATATCGCAGACAGTCTTGCGGGTCAACGAAGCAGCAAACTTAGGATTCAAGCACTGCATATTGCCAAAAAATAATTATAAAGGTTTAGAATATAAAAAAAATACCATAGAGTTAGTGCCGGTTTCTCATTTAAAAGAGGCGCTGGATATTTTATTATTAAGGGGGGCAAGATGAATTTATTATTAGCGCGTATTCTTTTTAGTATCGTCGGTATGGTTATAGGTTATGGGATAATGGATCCTTACAACAAGGGGCCCTTAGGTATTCTACTGGGTTTGGGCGCAGCGTTAATACTGATATTGACAGAAATTGGAATGCGTAAAGTCTCTGTAAGGGGCCTCTCTAGCGCAGTCTTCGGCCTTATCTTAGGCCTGATTATGGCAAAGCTCGTTACCGATGCCGTTAGTCTTGCGCCTATACCGCAAGAAATCTTGTCTTCGATCCGAGGTATCCTAACTTTCATTTTTTGCTATTTGGGTATGGCAATAGGCCTAAGAGGCAAAGACGAATTTAATATTATTATTCCTTATGTCAGGCTGCGCCGGCAGGATCAAATAGAAGAGATGGTATTATTGGATACCAGCGTTATTATCGACGGCCGCATCGTAGATATTTACAAGACGAAGTTCTTGGAAGGTAAAATTGTCATCCCGCGTTTTGTGCTTAAGGAATTACAGCAGATAGCCGATTCTACGGATCCTTTAAAACGCCAGAGGGGCCGTCGAGGATTAGAAATTCTGCATATCGTGCAAAAAGAAGCAGGCCAAGATATTACTTTACACGAAGAAGAATTTCCCGAAACCCCCGAGGTAGATGCGAAGCTGGTAAAGTTGGCAAAATTATTAGAGGCCAAGATATTAACCGTAGATTTTAATTTAAATCGTATAGCCAGCCTCCAAGGTATTAAGGTGCTTAATATCAACGAATTAGCCAATGCCTTAAAGCCGGTGGTCATTCCGGGTGAAGAAATGCGGGTAAAGTTAATCCGCGAAGGCAAGGAGCATAATCAGGCCATAGGTTATCTGGATGACGGAACCATGGTAGTAGTAGAAGATGCGCGCCGTCTTATCGGCCAAGAGGTCAGGGTAGCAGTTACTTCTGTTCTACAGACGCCGGCCGGCAGGATGATTTTTACAAAAATAGAAAAATAGCATGTATGTCAGCGCGATAGTTCTGGCAGCCGGCTTAGGGATGAGGATGAAGTCAAATACGGCAAAGCCGCTGCTTGAGATTAATCGTAAGCCTATTATTGTATATTCCCTTGAAATATTAAGTAGGCATCCTCAAATAAAAGATATTATCCTGGTAGTAAATGCAAAATCCTTAAAAAATATTTTAAGCCTCCTAAAAAGATACCGCATAAAGAAAATAAAAGCTGTTGTATTAGGAGGAAAGCTTCGGCAAGATTCCGTACTAAAGGGCCTGGCGCAAGTAGATAGCTGTGCGGATTTAGTCCTCATACATGATGCAGCGCGGCCTTTTTTTACCAGCAGTATGGTAACTTCGGTAATCAGCGAAGCGCAAAAATCAGGAGCGGCTATTTTAGGCGTACCGGTGAAGGCGACGATTAAACAGGCCGCAGGCCGCAGGCCGCAGGCCGCAGGCATAGTAAAGAAAACCTTAAAAAGGGAAAACCTTTGGGAAGCGCAAACACCGCAGGTTTTTAAAAAAGATTTAATTATAGAAGCTTATAATAAATACGGCAGGAATAAAGTTACCGATGATGCTAGTTTAGTGGAAAAACTCGGGGAAAAGATAAATATTGTAGCCGGCTCATATAAAAATATAAAAATAACTACGCCTGAAGATTTAGTTGTTGCTGAGGCAATTATAAAGAAATGCAATACAGAGTAGGCATAGGTTACGATATACACCGTTTAGTCCAGGGGCGGCCTTTATTTATAGGGGGAGCCCAGATTCCTTATGTTAAAGGATTATTAGGACATTCTGATGGGGATGTGCTTTTACATGCTGTATGCGATGCCTTGTTAGGTGCGATAGGAGGAGGTGATATAGGCCAGCTTTTTCCCGATACCGACCCTAAATATCAGGGGATAGATAGCAAGGAATTATTAAAAGCCGTGGCAGATTTGGTAAGGGAAAAAAAATATACGGTGAATAATGTGGATACGATAATAGTGGCTGAGGAACCCAAGATGTTGCCTTTTGAAAAAGAAATGAGAAGGAAGATTTCCGCTATACTGGAGATTCCCGAAGATAGAGTGAATATAAAAGCCAAGACTAGCGAAGGAATGGGTGAGATCGGTAAGATTGAGGCGATCGCCTCTTATGCAATAGTAAGTATAGTTCCTAGGGAGGACTAAATGGAAATTCTCATTATAAAGATAATAGGTGCGCTGATAATTTTATTTCTTTTGAAAATCTTATTCATTTCTTTATTTTTCTATCGGGACATTAAAGCGGCCCAAAAAAGAGACCCGGCAGCAAGGAGTTTTTTAGAGATAATATTACTTTATCAGGGTTTACATGCCTTAATCAGCCATCGCGTTGCGCATTTTTTATACAGGATACATTTTTTTCTTCTCGCGCGCCTGATCAGCCAGATATCGCGTTTTATTACCGGCATTGAAATACATCCGGGCGCAAAAATCGGCAAGCGCTTTTTTATCGACCATGGGATGGGCGTAGTAATTGGCGAGACCGCCATTATCGGCGATGATGTGCTTTTGTATCAAGGTGTAACTTTAGGCGGAACGGGCCTGGAAAAAGGCAAACGCCACCCCACCCTCGGTAATAATGTAGTTGTTGGAACTGGGGCGAAGGTATTAGGGAATATAACCATAGGAGATAATTCCTATATAGGCGCTAATGCCGTAGTTATTAAAGATGTCCCGCCGAATTCTACTGTGGTGGGAGTCCCGGGGCGGATTACCAAGCAGGAAGGTAAAAAAATTGATGTTAGCCTTGACCATATCCATATACTTGACCCCATTATGCAGAATATTGAAGAATTAGAAAAGCGGATTGATAAACTGGAGAAACGTTAAAATTCCAAATGCCCATTCACATATACAATTCACTTACCCGCAAAAAAGAAGAATTCACTCCTGCCAGTACCTTTAAAGCAAATATCTATACCTGCGGTGTCACGGTTTATGATGACTGCCATATCGGCCATGCCAGGAGCCTTTATATCTTTGAGGTAATCAGGCGTTATTTAAAATACAGGCACTTTAAAGTCAATTTTGTGCGTAATATTACCGATATAGACGATAAGATTATAAACCGCGCCAAAGAGCTTAATCTGGATTGGCGCTCATTAGTAGAAAAGTATATCGCCGGGTATTATGAAGATTTAGCGGCCTTGGAAATAGATAAAGCTGATAGTGAGCCTAGAGCTACTGAGAATATAGCGGATATGGTTTCATATATTACAAAATTAATTGAGAAAGGTTATGCCTATACTACGAACACAGGAGTTTATTTTAATGTACGTAAATTTAAAGATTACGGAAAATTATCCGGCCAAAGTATTGATGAGATGCTAAATGGCGCCAGGAAAGAACCGGATGAAACAAAACAAGATCCTTTAGATTTTGCGCTTTGGAAAGTCTCTCGACCGGATGAGCCTTATTGGGAAAGCCCCTGGGGAAAGGGCAGGCCGGGTTGGCATATTGAATGTTCGGTAATGAGTCAAAAGTTCTTAAAAACAGATACCCTGGATATTCATGCGGGCGGAAGAGATTTAATATTTCCCCATCATGAAAATGAAATTGCTCAAGGTGAGGCCTTAACCGGTAAGCCTTTCGCTAGATATTGGATACACCATGGCCTGCTTACTATAAACGGCCAAAAAATGTCTAAATCCTTAGGAAATTTTTTGACTATTAAAGATTTTATTAGTAAATATCATGATGCCGATATTTTAAAGTTGTTATTTTTATCCGCCCACTATTCTCATCCCATAGATTATAATGAAACAAGGATAGAAGAGTACAAGAAACAAAAGAAGAATTTTGATAATGTTTTTGACAGCATAAACAACTGGATAGAAAATAAAAATAGGCCGGTTACTTTAGAGAATAATAAGATAAAAGTAGACAACATAGTAGCTAAGTTTGAAGCGGCAATGGATGAAGACTTTAATACTCCTTTAGCATTAGCTTCTTTGTTTGAATTAGCGGATTTAGTTTCTTCTTTTATATCCTCCGATAAGAAAGAAGCATTTGGTTACGCCAAGGCAAAATTAGAGAGTCTTTTTGAGATATTTGGATTAAAGCCCAAACCTAAAAAAACCTTGCCGTCGGATATACTTAAGATGGTAGCGGAAAGAGAAGGGGCAAGAAAAAATAAAGATTTTCAGAAGTCAGATGCCATAAGAGAAGAAATAAAAACAAAATTCAAATATTTAACTATGGACACAGGCTCGAGTGTAACTTTTACGGAGATTGAGTAATGAAAGGAAAGTTTATCACTTTTGAAGGTTCCGAAGGATGCGGCAAAAGTACGCAGTCAAGATTACTTTATCTATTTCTTAAAAATAAAGGTTACAAGGTAATTTATCTACGCGAGCCCGGCACAACACAGATCAGCGAAAAAATTAGAAAGATATTATTGGATTCGCAAAATGCCTCTATGTCACCTAAATGTGAGTTGTTGCTTTATATGGCAGCGCGAGCGCAATTGGTAAATGAGATTATTAAGCCGGCGCTCTCTAGAAGCAAGATTGTGATATGCGATAGATTTTTGGATTCTACGATTGCCTATCAGGGATATGGCTTAGGTGAAAATATTAAATTTATAAAAGCTGTCGGACGTTTTGCCACACAAGGCATAAAACCGGATTTAACCATATTCTTAAGCCTACCCTTAAAAAAAGGGCTGGCACTATGCGGCCGCAGCAAAGACCGCATTGAAAAAAGGTCTTTGGCATATCATTTACGCGTCAGATGCGGGTATCTAAAACTGGCCCATCTTGAGCCCAAAAGGATTAGAATAGTTAAAGTCGCCGACGATAAAAATAAAACCCAAGAGAACATCAGAAAGCTGATTTTAAGATTGCTATGACATTTCGCGATAT
>Ga0154682_115_pt17 | contig 26037 bp, 25 predicted proteins | sample Rifle2008BG13ft_FD_116111 | JGI IMG/M metagenome (GOLD analysis project Ga0154682, IMG submission 116111) | Omnitrophica WOR_2 bacterium RBG_13_41_10
TGCCTACAGATCCATAAAGATGTAGCTTCCAGCAAAAAGATATTTTCCCGCCACTAATTAATACCACAATATATGCCTATTATTACCTTTCTTAACCACTAGTCCTTGTATTTCATTAAGTTAGGGAAATTTTTATCTTGACAAGAAAGATAATTTTATCTATACTTTGGGATACAAAGTGGTTAAAAGTGGAGTAAAGTGGAAAGAGGTTAAGCCATGTTTTATGGTGAATTTTTGCATTCCATAGACCGTAAAGGTCGCCTGATATTGCCTGCTAAATTTCGCGAAGTAGCAAAGTCTAATTTCATAGAGAAGTTTTTTATTACCCGCGGATTAGATAAATGCCTTTTTATGTTTTCCGAAGAAGAATGGCGTATACAGGAAACAAAATTTAAATCCATTTCTTTTACTAAGCAGGAGGCGCGCACTTTTAATCGCCTGTATTTTTCCGGGGCTACGGATATTATCGCCGATAGGCAAGGAAGGATTTTGCTGCCACAATATCTTAAAGATTTTGCCGAAATTAAAAAAGATGTTGTAATCGTAGGGGTCGCTAACAGGATAGAAATCTGGTCCAAAGATAAGTGGCAGGCTTTTTATGGAAGCTCGCGGCCGTCTTTTGAAGAGATCGCTGAGAAATTAATAGATAACATTTAGTCATAAGGTTGTAATGTGAAATCCCAATTGCACACTCCGGTAATGCTTACGGAGGTTATAGAATATTTAAATTTATCTAGCGGCAAGATTATAGTAGATGCAACAATAGGCCTAGGCGGGCATAGCCGGGCAATATTATCGCAGCTTGCGCCTGGTGGCAAGCTTATCGGCATTGATCGCGATGCAGAGTCGCTAGCTTTAGCGCGCCAGAACCTGCGCGATCTAGGTAGCGGCTGTATCTTTGTGCATGGAAATTTTATGGATCTCGATAATATCCTAAAAAATATAAATATTAAAAAAATAGACGGCATACTCTTTGATTTAGGTGTTTCTTCTTTTCAGTTAGAGGCCCCTGAGCGGGGGTTTAGTTTTCAGGATGAAGGACCTTTAGATATGCGCATGGATAGAAACAGTTTTATCTCCGCATACGATCTCATAAATAATCTTACAGAGGAGGAAATATCCACCTTATTGTGGAATTTCGGGCAGGAAAAATGGCATAACCGTATTGCCAGGGTTCTAGTGACAGAAAGAGAAGCACATCCTATTGCCACTACTGCCCAGTTAAGTAATCTCGTGGTAAGGGCCATACCTGTAAGGTACAGGCATTCCCGCCTACATGCTGCCACTAGAACTTTTCAAGCAGTGCGTATTGCCGTAAATAGAGAGCTGGAGGCCCTGGAGATAGCGATAAATAAAGCGGTTAAGCTGTTAAATAAAAATGCCAGGATATGTGTTATATCTTTTCATTCTTTAGAGGACCGTATAGTTAAATTAACTTTTCGTAAGGCAGCTAGTATGGTTGAAATAAACATTATCACCCCTAAGCCCGAGGTCGCCAAAAACGAAGAGCTAAACCACAACCCCCGCAGCCGCAGTGCGAAGCTGCGCGTTGCCGAAAAATTATAATAAAATGAAAATACCCAAATTTTTAGCAGCTATTTTCTTTATTACTTTATTAAGCCTGCTTTATGTCTGGCAGCAGACAGAGATTTTTCGCCTGGCTTATGCCGCCCAAAAACAACAGACATCCTTCCAGAATTTACTTGATAAAAACACCGTCTTAAGATACAATATAAAAAGAGATTCTTCTTTGACGCGTCTTGGCAATAAATTTTTTCAGCAATCTGATTTTCAGATGCCTGAGACGTATCATTTAGTACGATTGGAATATTCCAAAGGAAATATGGTTTTAAGTGAATCCCAGCCTAATAAAGAAGGTATATTGTCCCGTCTCTTTGGTATTAAGAGGCAGGCTGAGGCCAAGACAATTAAATCCCCAAATCCGCTTGTGGTTGGTAGTTACTAATAACCAACCTTAAATTTTATTTAAATTCGTGTATATAGTCAATCACCACCGCAGAATCAATGCGGTCTTCTTATTATTTTTTATCTTCCTTGCTTTTTGCATAGCCCGCCTTTTATTTATCCAATTCTTTCGTGCAACCTACCTTAAGGGTATTGCTAAGAAACAATACAATTTATTCGTAGAATTAGAACCCCGCAGGGGCACTATATACGATGCCAATCTTAAGCCTCAGGCAGTAAATATATCTATAGATTCCCTCTATGCAGTGCCCAATGAAATCCCCGAACTAGATAAAGAGCGGATCACCAAGAAGCTTTCCCCTATTTTAGATATGGATTATTCTTCTTTAAAAGATAAATTATATCGCCAGAAAGCTTTTATTTGGTTAGCTAGAAAAATAACTCCTGGGCAGACTGAGGCTATAAAAAAATTAAACATAAAAGGGCTGGGCTTTCTTAAAGAAACTAAACGTTGTTATCCTAACGGGTATTTAGCCAGCCACCTAGTCGGTTTTGCCGGATTAGATAATGTGGGATTAGAAGGGTTGGAATTGTTATATGATAGAAGCCTAAAGGGCGAAAACGGTTTTGCCTTTTTCTTGAGGGATGCCCGTCAAAAAAGATTAGACCTCTATGAAAACATGGTTGTTCCTAAAGACGGTTATGACTTAATTTTAACTATAGATGAAGTTATACAGTATATTGCAGAACGCGAAATAGATAAGGTATACCGGGCTTATCGTGCTAATAGCGCTAGCATCATCGTGATGGATCCGCATACAGGAGCAATCCTTGCCTTGGCAAAACGGCCTACTTTTGATTTGAATGAATATGCCAAAGTCTCTAGGGCCCAGATACATGATAGTGCAATATGCGATTTATTCGAACCGGGTTCTGTATTTAAGATAGTCACAGCCTCAGCAGCCTTAGAAGAGAAAAAAGTAGTTGAAGAAGATAAATTTTTCTGTGAAAATGGCTCTTATAAGGTAGCCACGCATATACTCCACGACCATACCCCCCACGGCTGGCTTACCTTTAGGGAGGTCATTACAGAATCCAGCAATATCGGTACTACCAAGGTTGCGCAGATTTTAGGTCCCCAAACTCTCTATCGCTATGTAAGGTTATTTGGGTTTGGCGAGAAATTAGGAATTGACCTTCCGGGTGAAATCTCCGGTTCCATTAAAGAGCCCCGCCTTTGGTCCAAGGTATCTATCGGCGCGATACCCATAGGCCAGGAAGTAGGAGTTACGGCCTTGCAGTTAGTCTCGGCAGTATCGGTAATTGCTAACGGCGGGCAACTGATGAAGCCTTATCTAGTAAGAGAAATCAGGGATAAATATGGCGAGACTATTAAAGCCATATCCCCGCAATTAATCCGTAAAGTTATTTCAATAGATACCGCCTCCAGAATGAAAAAGATACTTACCGGCGTGGTGGAGGATGGTACGGGAAAATTAGCAAAAGTCCCCGGCTTTACGGTGGCCGGCAAAACTGGAACAGCGCAAAAATTGGAACCCAACGGCGCTTATTCCCACGATAAATTTATTGCTTCATTTATAGGTTTTGCTCCGGCAGAGGATCCGGCTATTAGTGTGGTGGTTACGGTTGACGAGCCCCGGCCGTATTATTTTGGCGGCGTAGTAGCCGCACCGGTATTTAAGAATGTCGTAAGCGATACCTTGAAGTATTTAAAGACCCATCCTTCGGTGCTTGAGGCCTTAGCTTCTCATGAAACTGACAGAGATAATTAAGTTTTTGGATGTTGATTCTTTAACCTGCCCCTTAGAGGATTTCCAGGTAAAAGGGATAAGTTGTGATTCTAGGAAAGTTGCGGATGGTTATCTTTTTGTAGCTATCGCCGGCACAAAGGAAGATGGGCATAGATTTATTAATGAGGCAATACAGTGCGGCGCAAAAGCAGTTATCGTACAAAATAAGACCATGATTCCCCAAGAAATAACCGCGATTACGGTAGGAGATTGCCGAAGCGCCCTAGCAAAAATTAGCGCAGAGTTTTACGGAAATCCTTCCGGAAAAATAAAAGTCGTGGGTATAACCGGTACCAACGGAAAAACTACGGTATCCTATCTAATTGAAGCAATATTAAAAGAAGCAAATTATCTTCCCGCGGTTATCGGTACTGTTGAGTATCGTTTTAAAGATAAAAGAATACCTTCCCTCAATACTACTCCCGGCCCCCTAGAAATCCAATCAATGTTATCTTGGATGCTCAAAGAAGGTGCTGATTATGCGATAATGGAGGTTTCTTCGCATGCCTTAGATCAAAATAGGACTGAGGCGATTAATTTTCATTCCGCGATATTTACTAATCTTACTCAGGATCACCTAGATTATCACAAGACTAAAGAAAATTATTTTCAGGCCAAGGCCAAATTATTTAAAAATATGACTAGAGGGTCTTTTGTGATTATTAACAATGATGACCCCTCTGGAGATAGGCTGAAAAAAATTACTGTTGCCAGAAAAATAACCTACGGAATCAAGGATGGGGCTGATATCCTTGCACGCGATATCCGGCTTGATATCAGTCATACAGAGTTTTCCGTCAGCGGCCTTAACCTCAAGATGCGCCTAGAGGCGCCGCTTATAGGCCGGCATAATGTGTATAATATCTTAGCGGCGTTAGCTTGGGCAAAAGGCGAAGGGATAGATCCCGTTATTGTAAAGTCTGCCATGGAAAAATTTCCCTGCGTACCGGGTAGGCTGGAGGGCGTGGATAATAATAACGGTATTCTGATATTCGTAGATTACGCCCATACCGAAGATGCCCTGAACAACGTGATTAGAAGCTTAAGGGAGTGCACTAAAAAAAGAGTTATCGTTGTTTTTGGTTGCGGAGGCGAGCGCGATAAAACAAAAAGGCCGAAGATGGGTAGAGCCGTAACAGAATTAGCGGATTTTGCTATTATTACCAATGATAATCCGCGTTCAGAAGATCCTGAGCAAATAATAGAGGATATTAAAAAAGGAATAACCCGGGATAATTACTGTGTTATTCCGGATAGACGAGAGGCAATAGGCAGGGCTCTGTCTTTAGCCAGAAAAGGCGATATTATATTGGTTGCAGGTAAGGGCCATGAGAGTTATCAAATACTAAAAGATAAGACTATTCCTTTTGATGACAGGCAGGCAATAAGACAATGTTTAAAGTCAATGAATTAGTAGAGGCGGCTAAGGGAAGATTATGCGGGGGGGAAAAACAGACATCCGTCGCAGGTATATCTATAGATTCCCGTACTATTAAAGCGGGTGAGGCTTTTTTAGCCATAAAGGGAGAAAATTTTGACGGGCATGATTTTATAGCTGAGGCAGTAAATAGAAAAGCTTCTTGTCTAGTAGTTAGCGAACGCAGCCGGATTAAATATTTAAAAAATAAATTAAATAGATTGTCTATAATAGAAGTAAAGGATACAATAAAGGCTTTAGGTGATATCGCTGGTTATCAACGCCGAAAATTCAATATCCCCGTGATTGCGGTTACAGGCAGTAACGGCAAGACCACAACCAAAGAGATGATTAGTTGGGTCTTGGCAAAGAGATATAAGGTGCTAAAAAATGAAGGCACTAAGAATAATCAAATAGGCCTACCGATGGCTTTGTTAAATCTTAAATCCCATCACCAAATCGCAGTTTTAGAAATAGGTACCAATCATTTCGGCGAAGTAGGTATTTTGAGTAAAATATGCTCTCCTAATATAGGGATTATTACCAATATTGGCTCTTCGCATTTGGAATTTTTGCGTAACTTAAAAGGTGTCTTTAGGGAAAAATATGCTTTAATTGAAAATTTAATCCAGCCGCATATTGCAATACTCAATGCTGATGACAATCTCTTAATGAAAATATTGAACCAAAAAAAGACAAAACAGTTTTTTATGGGTTTTGGCATCAAGGAAAGATGCGATTTTACTGCATCCAAAGTTCAATTTAACTGGCAAGCTAAAAAATGGAGTATGCCAAGGGCAAATTTTTCGCTAAACGACAAAAAGATATTCTATCTAAAGACCTTAGGATTACATAATATATATAATGCCTTGGCAGCAATAACAACGGCGCGGATTTTTGGTATGGGATATGGAGAAATCGCCCGCGGTTTAGCCTCTTTTGAATTCCTTAAGATGCGCTTAAAATTTAGAGAATTTAATAAAATAAAATTTATTGATGATAGCTATAATTCTAATCCTGTTTCCTTAAGGTGTACCTTAGAGGTGCTAAAGAATATCAAAACAGAAGGCAGAAAAATATTTGTCATGGGAGACATGTATGAATTAGGAAAGAATCAAGCGCTGTTTCATTGTCAGGCCGGTAGGCTTGCAGCCGGCATCTGCAATACCTTGATCACTGTTGGCGAATCATCTTTACTTGCAGCCCAAGCAGCAAAAAAGCTCGGATTTAAAAAGAGCAATATCTATACTTGCGAATCTTCCAGCGATGCAAAGAATATTCTATTCACTAAGATATCTTTAAAAAAGGATGACGTGGTATTGGTCAAAGGTTCCCGTTTGATGAAAATGGAAAAAATATTCCAAGTTTAATATGCTATATTACCTGCTTTATCCACTGCATCACGCAATCTCTTTCTTTAATGTCTTTAGGTATATTACCTTTAGAGCTGCCATGGCTATAGTGACTAGTTTTCTGATCAGCCTGATTTTAGGCCCACCCTTAATTAGAATGCTCACCCGTTTAAAAATGACCCAGAATATAAGAAAAGAAGAAAGCCAGAAACTCTATGAACTGCATAGTAAAAAAGAGTCCACTCCCACTATGGGAGGTATCCTGATAATATTAGCGGTAGTGTTATCCACTTTGCTATGGGCAGATATACTTAATAAATATATAATTTTGGCTTTATTAAGTATTGTCTGGATGGGGATAACCGGATTTATTGATGATTACTTAAAACATATCAGAAAAAAATCCAAGGGCCTTGAAGTTACTACGAAATTAACCAGCCAGATAATTTTCGGTTTGTTGTTAGGCTCAATTCTTTTTTTGGGTCCTGAGCACAGCGCGAAGATAGACGTGCCGTTTTTAAAAGATATATTCATAGATTTAGGCACCTTTTATATACTATTTGTCATTTTGGTAATAGCCGGTACTTCTAATGCTGTAAATCTGACCGACGGTTTAGACGGCCTTGCTATAGGCAGCGTGATTATGGTAGCTTTTGCTTTTAGTATCTTAAGTTATCTATCCGGCAATATTAATTTCAGCCGCTACTTATTTATACCCTACTTAGCCGGTAGCGGAGAATTAACCATATTTTGCGCCAGTATTCTGGGGGCAGGCCTGGGGTTTTTATGGTTTAATTGTTATCCCGCTTCTATATTTATGGGGGATGTAGGGTCTTTGGCATTAGGGGGAGCTTTAGGGACCATCGCCGTATTAATAAAAAAAGAATTACTTTTAGTAATTGTCGGGGGCGTATTTGTTTTGGAGGCATTGTCTGTGATATTACAGGTAGCCTCTTTTCGCCTGAGAAAAAAAAGAATATTTAAAATAGCTCCGCTACACCATCATTTTCAGTTCATCGGTTGGTCAGAGAGCAAGGTAATCGTGCGGTTTTGGATTATCGCTATAATTTTTGCCCTCTTGACCTTGGTTACCTTGAAGGTAAGATAAATCTTAAAGAGAATGAAAAACAGGCAATATTTTCAAGATAAAAAGATTTTGGTTGTAGGTCTTGGGCGTAGCGGCCTAGCCTGCGCGGATTTACTTTCTGGATTAGGGGCCAAAGTAAGCATATCCGATAATCAGGATAATGATGCTACGCGTTTAAACGCTTCAAAGTTAAAAAATAAGAACATCGGTATAGAATTAGGTAAACACTCTCAAGCATTTATAAAAGGTTCCCAGCTGGTTGTAGTTTCACCGGGTATCTTACCTTGCGCCCTACCGATAGCTTGGGCTAAAGAGCTGAATATCCCGCTAGTAAGTGAAATAGAAGTAGCCTCGATTCTGTGTCCGGCCAAGATTATTGCAGTAACTGGTTCCAACGGCAAGACCACAGTCACTACTTTAATTGGCAAGATATTGGAAGCTCAGGGTAAAAGAGTTTTTGTCTGTGGAAATATAGGCAATCCCTTTTGCGCTGAAGTAGCTAAAATGAATGAGGGTGATTTTGTATCCTTGGAAGTAAGCTCTTTTCAACTGGAAACCATAAAGACATTTAAACCCAAGATTTCGCTTATGCTAAACCTTTGCCAAAACCACCTGGATAGATACAGCGATCTCCAGGATTATTTTCAGGCTAAGAAGCGTATCTTTATCAATCAGGATAAGGACGACTACCTAGTTTTAAACCAAGATGATCCTGCAGTAAAAGGAATGGCCAAAGAAGCAAGGGCAACTATCATATATTTTCGGAGTAGCGAAGATTTAAACCCCAACCAGGCCGCGGTGGTGGCAGTTGGTTCAATTTTAAACATAGAGAAAGAATTATGCCAGCAAGTATTCAGGAATTTTAAAGGGGTGGAACATCGTTTAGAGCTTGTCGGTAGTATAGGCGGTATCGAGTTTATCAATGATTCCAAAAGCACTACCGTGGATTCTACGGTTTGGGCATTAAATAATATTTCTTGCCCCATAGTTTTAATAGCCGGAGGCAAAGATAAGGGTTGCGATTATAGCGCTATTGCGGATTTAATCTCAAGAAAGGTAAAAAAAGTAATATTGATCGGCCAGGCCAAAGAAAAAATAAAAAAAGCGCTTAAAGGTCAGCTTCCTATTGGTGAGGCACCTACATTAGAGGAGGCAGTGAGGGTCTCTTTCACTGAGGCTGAATCCGGGGATTGTGTATTGCTTTCTCCTATGTGTTCCAGTTTTGACATGTTTGCCAATTACGAGGAAAGAGGGGCGGTTTTTAAAAAGACCGCGCTCGATTTAATTAAAAATGGTCCGTAGTATAAGATTAAGTTTATTTACCGTTACCGTTATTCTGATATGCGTCGGGGTAGTAATGATTTACAGCGCTTCCAGTATCTATGCCTGTGAAAAATATCAGGACGGATTTTTTTTCTTAAAAAGACACCTTAGTTTTCTGGTAATCGGCCTAGCACTCACTCTTTTTATTATGAGCATTGACTACAGAAAATTAAGGAGATTTTCTAAGCCCTTATTAATAATTGCGTTTCTTTTATTGGTCTTAGTTTTAATCCCGGGATTAGGAAGGGAGGTTTCCGGAGCGCGCCGATGGTTTAGGTTTAAGTTTATAAGTTTCCAGCCTTCAGAGTTTGCCAATATGGCGGTAATAATTTATATAGCAGATTTTATCGCCCGTAAAGGCAGTAATATTAAAACATTATTACGCGGATTTTTGCCGCCCATATTTATTTTAGGGGCGTCTGTATTATTAATTTTACTGCAGCCGGATTTAGGGACCGCGATAGCTTTAGCGGTAGTGGTATTTAGCATGTTATTTATAGCGGGGGCAAGATTATCGTATCTGGGAAGCCTTATCCTGGCGGGTTTACCTGTGCTTTATTTTTTAATCTTTAGCGTGCCTTACAGGAGAATGCGTATTATGGCATTTTTAAACCCCTGGTTGGATCCCAAAGGCAGCGGCTTTCAGATTATCCAGTCGCAGCTAGCATTGGGTTCCGGAGGTATATTCGGCGTGGGATTAGGTCAATCGCGGCAAAAACTGTTTTATCTACCGGCAGCGCATACAGATTTTATTTTTTCCATTATCGGAGAAGAGTTGGGTTTAATCGGCACCATAGGAATAATTATATTATTTATGATTTTTATTCACCAAGGATTTAAAATCTTAAAAAATTCTGCTGATAAATTCGGATATTTTTTAGGATTGGGTTTAATTTTAATAATTTCCTTTAAGGCCGCAGTAAACATAGGGGTTTCTTGTGGGGTGTTGCCTACAAAAGGTCTACCTTTATCTTTCATTAGCTACGGCGGTTCTTCTTTTATATTTGATATGGTTAGCGTGGGCATACTTTTAAATATAGCACGTACTGGAGAATATCCGTGAAAATTTTGGTTGTCTCTGGCGCAACCGGCGGGCATATATTTCCCGCCTTAGCTTTTTTGGATAGCCTAAGGCAACAAGATCAGAATATAGAAACCCTGCTTATTTTGCCCAAAAGGAATATACTGGGTAAAGAGATAGCCTGTGGTTATAAAATCCGTTATATTTCAATATCGCCCATAAAACTTAGCTTTTCTTTTAAGAATATTAAAGGCGTATTTAATTTTTTAAAAGCAAGCTTGAAGAGTATTTTTATACTCGTAGAATTTTGTCCTGATACTGTCGTGGGTTTCGGAAGCCTTAGTTGTATTCCCGTAATTTTATTTGCCTGGATTTTTAGAATAAAAACTATGATACACGAGCAGAATGTTTTTCCAGGAAGGGCCAATACCTTCCTGGCTCCTTTTGTTGACAGAATAGCTATATCATTTGGAGAAACACAAAGATTCTTAAAGCAATATAGAAGGAAGATAGTCGTTACCGGTAACCCCTTGCGTAGTTCTCTTAAGATAATCGAGAAAACCAAGGCCCTGGAGTTTTTTCAATTTTCTAAAAGTAAGTTTACTATTCTGGTGATGGGAGGCAGCCTCGGCAGCAGCAAGATAAATCAGAGTTTTCAGGGGGCGGTCTTAAGTATGGGGAATAAAAATAATTTTCAGGTTATTCATCTAGGCGGAACCAAAGATTACGGTTATTTAAAAGACGGTTATAAGAACTTAGGGATAAATGTCAGAATATTTGATTTTTTAGATTCTATGCAATATGCCTATTCGGCAAGCGACCTGGTAATAGCCAGGGCTGGTGCCTTAACTATCGCAGAGATAATCCTTTTTAAATTGCCGGCAATACTTATACCTTACCCCTATGCCCATAAACATCAAGCTATTAATGCAGATATGCTAAATCGGATGAAATCGGCGTTAATAATCCCAGATGATAAACTAGATGCTGAGGCCTTAAAAGACGCAATAAAAGAATTTATGCATAATCCAGATAAGCTCGAAAATATGCGCCTTCAGTATAATAAATCACACAGTAAAGATGCCAGCGTTTTATTGGTTGAGCTTGCAGTTTCTTTAAATTAAATGAAAAAAATATTTCTAGCCTGTATGATAATCGCATTATATGCCCTGCCCCTAGAAGCGCAAATCAACAACTGGAATATATCCAAGAGCACGCATTTTATTATCTATTATAAGGAAGCTCCCCAACGTTTTATCGATCAGCTGATAGATAAGGCAGAGGGTTATTATAACGACATTGCAGACAACCTGGGTTTTAGAAGATATAATTTTTGGTTATGGGATAATCGCGCCAAGATCTATATTTATGATGATGCCGAAACTTATCAGGCCGCTACCAAACAACCCGCCTGGTCTTACGGGTGCGCCAATGTCCAGGATAAGGTAATTTCTACTTTTATTAATTCAAAAGTTTTTTTTGATACTATATTACCGCACGAGATGGGCCATATTATTTTTAGGGAATTTATAGGTTTAGATACAGCGGGTATCCCGGTATGGTTAGATGAAGGGATCGCCTCTTATCAAGAAAAGAGAATTTATTCTATGGCAAACAGCTTTATAAAAGAGGCAATTAAAAAAGGTGATTTTATTGATTTGGAAGATTTATCTAAAATGATGCCTGCTGCCTTAAAAGAAGAAAAGCAGGTAAATCTCTTTTATGCGGAGGCAGTAGGAATAATAGATTTCCTAGTTAAGAAATTCGGCCAGGATGATTTTATTCTTTTTTGCCAGACCTTAAGAGATAGAGGGGATTTGGAAAGGGCAATAAAGTACGTGTATCCTTTTAGGAATATTAGAGAATTAAACGAAGCCTGGGTAGAATATTTAGAAAAATGAAAGGACATTATCACTTTATCGGTATCGGCGGAATCGGTATGAGCGCAATTGCCAAGCTATATTTACGCCGAGGTATAAAAATAAGCGGGTCTGATCTTAAAGAGAGCAAGATTACCGAAGAGCTTAAGAATCTGGGGGCTGATGTTTTTATAGGCCATGCCGCTATTAATGTTAATAATGCGGATTTAGTTGTTTATTCTTCGGCTATTAAAGAAGATAACCCGGAATTCCAAGAGGCCCAAAAACTTAAAGTTCCACTATTAAAACGGGCTGAAGCATTATCTAGGTTGATGCAGAATAAGAAAGTAATCACGGTTGCCGGCAGCCACGGTAAAACCACCACTACCTCTTTGATATCTTATATGTTGTTTGAGGCCGGATTATTGCCCACGGTTGCCATAGGGGGCATCTTAAAGAATATCGACAGCAATGCTTCTTTAGGAGAAGGGGATTTTTTCGTAGCAGAAGCCGATGAGTCAGACGGCTCTTTTTTATATTATCAACCTAACCACTCCGTAATCACTAATATAGATTATGAGCATCTTGACTATTATAAAGAATTTAAAAACGCTGTTTCTGCATTCAGAGAGTTTATAAATAAAACCATAAAAAACGGGTGCGTATTTGCTTGTTGCGACGATAAAAATTTAAAAAGCCTCTTTAAAGATTATCGCAATCGGTATATTCTTTTCGGGTTAGGCCCAGACGCGGATATTTCAGCAAAAAATATTAAGATAAACGGATTAAGCTCTGAATTTGATTGCTTTTATAGGAATAAGCTTGTGGATAGGTTCACTTTAATGTTAGGCGGAAAGCACAACATAAGCAATGCTCTTTCTGTTATTGCCTTGGGCCTTGAGTTAAAGATAGACCTAGAGGTCATTAAGAAAGCGCTATTAAACTATAAAGGAGCCGGAAGAAGACTAGAGATTAAATTCGATAATCAGGATTATCTTATAATCGATGACTATGCGCATCATCCCACAGAAATTCAGGCTACTTTAGAGGCAGTAAAGAGTCTTGAGAAAAAAAAGATAATTGCCGTATTCCAACCTCACCGTTATTCCCGTACCGGGCTCTTGTGGGAAGAGTTCGCTAGAAGTTTTAATCTGGCAGACGAAGTTATTGTTACGGATATATATTCGGCTGGTGAGACTCCTGTGCAAGGCATAACCGCAGACCGGCTTTCTAATCGGATAAGAGAGAATAACCCAAGGAAACCCGTAACTTTTTTACCCAAGCAAGAAATTACGGATTATATTTTAAGGAGTATTCAGCCTGGAGATTTAGTGATTACTTTGGGCGCAGGAGATATCACTAAGATAAGCGATGAAATGGTTTCAAGGTTTAAAAGGTAAGATTTTTTTTAAGGAACCCCTAAAAAATCATACTACCTTCAAAATCGGAGGCAGGGCCGAGTTTTTTGCCGAACCCTATGATACAGAAGATTTAAAATTGCTGCTTAAGAAAATCAAGCAATACAAGATGCCCTTTTATATATTAGGGGCCGGAAGCAATGTTTTAGTTAGCGATAAAGGCTTAAAGGGTGTAGTTATACATTTGAATTCGCCTTGTTTTAAAAGATTAAGTTATAAAGGCAATCTTATTGAGGCGGGTGGCGCAGTTATGTTGAGGCAACTAGTGGCTACAGCGGGAAAATTTGGGCTTTGCGGTGTGGAGTTTTTGGCGGGTATCCCCGGCACAATAGGAGGCGCTTTAGTAATGAATGCCGGTATCCCGGGAAAAAATATTTCAGATTTAGTGGAAGAAATTACCGTTATGGGTTATAATGGTAATATAAAAAGGCTGTCTAAAAAGGATTTAAGGTTCGGCTATCGTGTTTCTAATCTATCCAAATATATAATTTTAAATACGCGTATCAGGCTAGTCAGGAAAAATAAAAAAGCGATTCAGCAATGCATAAATGAATATCTTAAAAAAAGGAAACTCACCCAGGATTTAGCATGGCCTTCTCTTGGCTGCGTCTTTAAGAATCCTAAAGGAGATTCAGCTGGAAGATTAATTGACTGTTGTGGCCTAAAAGGTAAAACCATGGGCCAAGCGCGCATTTCTTCTAAGCACGCCAACTTTGTAGTGAATATTAAAAATGCCCGTGCACGGGACGTCGGTAAATTAATGAATTTAGCCAGAAAAAAAGTAAGAGATAAGTTTGGCATAACTTTAGAGCCGGAAATAATAAGATGGCAGTAGAGAAAATAAAAAGCCTTGGTAGGATTGGCGTATTAATGGGAGGTGCCTCTAGTGAAAGGGAGATTTCTCTAGGGTCTGGCAACGCTGTTTTAGAGGCTCTGAAAAAATCGGGAGTCCAGGCAATATCCATCGATATTAAAACCGAAAATATTGCAGAAAATATCCGTTTGCTCAAAGAAAGTAAAATAGATTGTGCTTTTATTGCTATGCACGGCCGTTTCGGGGAAGACGGCCAATTACAGGCACTATTGGATAGTTTAAAGATTATTTATTCCGGTTCCGGTAGTTTAGCCAGCAGATTAGCCATGGATAAGGTAGCCTCGCGTAACATATTCCAAAGGCATCATCTTGGAGTCCCTAGGTATATCGTGCTCAATAATATTGATTACGCCAAATATAAAAAAGAGATAGATAATCTAGCTTTGCCTTGGGTGATAAAACCCTCTACCCATGGCTCTAGCGTCGGTTTATCTATTATCGAAAAGAAAAAGGACTTAAGCGAGGCGTTGAACTTAGCTTTTAATTTTGATAAAACTGTAATTATTGAAGAGTATATACCGGGCAGAGAAATGACTGTAGGCATTTTGGATGAGCAGCCATTACCTGTGATAGAAATAATTCCTAAAAAGAAATTCTTTGATTATCAGGCTAAATACCAATACGGCATGACAGATTATATAGTGCCCGCTAAATTAGAAGAAGCAGTGGTATTAAAATTACAATCTTTAGCTTTATCAGCCCACAGGCTTTTAGGCTGTAAAGGTTTTTCCCGGGCGGATATAATTCTGGATACCAAAAACACTCCCTTCATTTTAGAACTTAATTCTATTCCGGGATTAACGCCGACGAGCCTGTTGCCTAAAGCAGCCCGGGCAGCGGGTATCGAATTTGAGCAACTCTGTCTAAGGCTAGTCGAATTAGCATATGAAAAAGCGCAAGATAGATTTAAGGCCGCTTCTGTCCAGAACGCGGGTTCTTCAGGGTAAGTTGATAATTATATTACTGGCATTAACCGCGCTAGGGCTTGTCGTAGTGTGGGGATTGGGATATTTAATGAGGTCTGATTATTTCCGGATAAGAGACGTTCTAGTCGCCGAAGGCATAAAAGATAATTTCTCGTATCTTAAAGGCCGTAATATTTTTAGTATTGATTTAAACAAAGAATCGCAATATATATCAAATTTATACCCGGTTTATAAAAAAATCCAATTGATTCGCCTGTTACCGGATCGGATATATATTAATTTTGCTAAACGCCAGGCATTAGCCTATGTAAGGCTATACCGGGACTTTTGCGTAGATAAAGACTTAATGCTTTTTGATCCCGTCGATAACATAGGCAGGGAAAACTTACCGATTATTGTGGGCCTGGAGACAAAAATTCACGGCCCAAAGTCAGGAAGGAAGTATGTTATAAAAGAATTGGCGTTAGCGGTGGCTTTAATAAGACAAATAAATAACAATAAGGCGCTAAAAAATTATAATTTTAAGATTATAGATGTGAGAAAACCCGATATTGTATTATTAATTTTGGAGAATGGACCGGAAATAAGAATGTCGCAATCCAATACCGAAAGCAGGGTTAATCTTTTGGCTACCTTGTTTATACAATCAAAAGGCGCTTTGAATAATATAAAATATATTGACCTGAGGTTTAAAGACCCGGTAATCAAATTAAAAGACGCTAAATAGGGGGAGGTAAGCTTCTCATGTTTAATAGTTATATCTGTGCATTGGATATCGGTTGCAGCAAAATTGCAGCATGTGTTATGCAAATTCAGGCCAGGCGTGTCGCGAACATATTTTTCGAAAGCCTGGTCTCTAAAGGTATAAAAAAAGGAGTTATAGTCGATTCTATAGACCTGGTCAATACTTTGAGCCGAATATTAAAAAATTTAAAAGACAAATCAGGAATAAATATCAAATCTGTCTATGCTAACATCTGCGGGCAGGAAATAACCACAAAATACAGCCATGCGGTTATTCCGCTTGCCGAAAGAGGCAATAAAGTCATCACCGCCGCTGATATAAATAAGGTAAATGAACAGGCGCGAATACTCGGCTCAAGTTTAGAAGAAGAGATAATCCATCAGGTGCCTTTTAGCTACACTATAGATGCTGCAAGCGGCCTAGCGAATCCCTTAGGCTTATATAGCCATAGATTAGAGGTAGATTTATTTTTGATCTGTGCTAAATTGTCTTCTATTCAGAGCTTGACCCGCGCAGTAAATCAATCCGGCTATGAGATAAAAGACTTGTTTCTCTCTGGCGTAGCTACGAGCAAGGTCATATACAACGAGGATAATAAAGAGGGGATAAGCATACTTTGTGATATAGGCAGCGATATAACAGAGATCCTAATATTCAATAACGCCGCCCTAAAAAACATAGAGGCGGTATCTGTGGGAGGAAATGATTTAACCGAAGAGTTGGCCCAGATGCTAAAGATACCTTTTGATTTAGCCGAAGACGTGAAAAGGTCGTATGGAATGATTGGGGATGATAGCCACCTAAAGAAGGAAAACGAAATATTGGTAAAAAAGAATGATGTCTATAAAACCATTAAACAGGCAGATGTCTATGATATAGTCAATGCTAAAGCCAAGTCGATCTGCGAGGCCATAAAAGAAAGAATAGGCAGAGCCATTACTTATAGCCAAATAGATAGTTTTGTAGTTGTAGGCCGCAGCATATTATTAGAAGGATTCCTGGAAACACTAGAGAATACTTTGGGTATACCCATAAAAGTAGGGCGTATTTCTTTGCCATCGGGAGCGCGTTACGCAAAAGATATAGCTACTTTGATTAATAAAGATACATCTTTGGCCGGGCAAAAATATATAAAGTATATTTCTTCCCTAGGCATAGCCTGCAATGCCCTTTGGAATTTACAGTCTCAGGCCATATTTTCGCAAGGGGCCCAACGTAATGCTATATTCGGCGTAATCAATAAAGTTAAGGAAGTTTATCAGGAGTATTTTTAGGAAGGTTGGTATCTGTTATAGGCAGGATATAAAAGCATCAATTACTTCCGGGCGGTAACGGATATTTCTATATTTTTTTAATTCTTCTTTAGCTTCCTCAATGGTCATCCCCTTACGGTAGGGTCTATCGGTAGTCATAGCATCAAAGGCATCTGCCGCTGCTAAAATTTGGGCTTCCAGAGATATTTCGTTTCCTTTCAAGTGGTCGGGGTAACCTTGGGCATTTAGCCATTCGTGATGGTGGCGGATGGGGTCTCTTAAGTGCGTGAATCCGTGTAGCGGTATAATTATTCCCTCTCCGATTACCGGGTGGTCTTCCATTATGCTTTTTTCAAAATCATTTAATATATCGGGTTTACGCAATATTTCATCGCTTATACCAATTTTGCCGACATCATGCAGTTGTGCAGCCTCTTTGACAGTCTTTATGGTATGTTCGTCTAAGTTTAATTTTTTAGCAATTTTGACTGCATATTCACTAACGCGGTCAGAATGGCCTCGGCTGTAAATATCGCGCGCCTCTACCGCTAAAGCCAGAGCGGTGATGGTATCTAAATAAGCCTTTTGGTTATCTAGGTTTAACCTTGCGTTTTCAATAGCCATAGCAATCTGCGAGGCGAGGCTAGAAAGGACAACCGATTCATTTTCTTCGAAGTTGGTTTTTTGTCTTTTACCGCTGATAGAAATTACTCCTAAAGTTTTATTTTGGAAAATTAAAGGCGCGCAGATTAAGGGAAGCTTAAAATATTTATTTGTTTGGACACTTTCTAAGCGGGGGATAAGCAACGGTTTTTTCTGTTCCATTACCGATTTTATCGGCTCTTCTTGCAGTGAAATTTTTTTATTAAGAGAATCCGAGGTATCTATGCCAAAGGCGCTTTTTATGATTAGGTCATGATTACCCTCATCCTTAATCAGCAATAATCCGGTATAACCGCCCAGCGCATGTACGGTTGTCTCTAAGATCAGGTCTAAAAAAGAATCGATATTTTCCGTAAAGGATACGCCGCTAGAGACTTTAACTAGAATTTTCTGAAGCGCCTCTTTAGATTTTTTTAACTCCAGGATATTGCTTTCTAACTGTTGAACTACCTGGTTAAAGGAGTCGGCTATTTGATTAACTTCGTTATTGCCTTTAGTTTTAAGTACGATGCGTTTGGATAGATCCCCGGCCAATATATTTTTGGCTTCGCGGGATATTCTAATCAGATTGGTTAGGCTTTTACGCATCCCAATAAAGCCGATCAGAGAAAATACACCGGTCAAGGTAGCAGACCAGAAGATTAAATCCGCATTTAAGGCGTTTTCTTTAGAGGAGATATAGAAGAGAAAAACAATTGTCAAGGCTATAAAGGGCAAGAGCGACATGAAACTAAAGAGGACGGAAAATTTTCTGATGATGGAATCATCCTCAATAGACTTTAAGTGTAATATTTGTTTCATTTTAACATTCCCCCATGTTAATAAATATTCTATCAGATTGATGTACCCTTAGCAATAAGTTTTTAATTGATGTTGACCTTGCATTTTTCTAAGTGTATAATACACCTTAATCTAAAAAAGAAATGATTAAAGAAAATATCTTAAAAATAAGAAACCGTATTAAAGAAGCCTCTTTTAGGATTAATAAGGACCCCGCCGGAATTATTATCGTAGCCGTTACCAAAAATAGGGCTGCCAGCCAAATAGAAGAAGCAATCGCTTGCGGTATAGCTGATATAGGCGAAAACCGCATCCAGGAAGCGGTTAGCAAATATAGCTCAGTACTCAGTACTCCGTACTCCGTACCTAAATGGCACATGGTCGGCCACTTACAGACCAATAAAGTCAAAGATGCGGTAAGGATTTTTGATTTAATCCAATCCGTCGATAGCGTAGGCCTTACCAAGGAAATAGATAAAGAGGCAGCTAAAATAAATAAAATCCAGGAAATCTTGCTAGAAGTCAAAACTTCTCCCGAAGCCACTAAATTTGGGTTAAAACCAGAAGAAGCTATTGAAGTTATAAAAGAAATAGCGGAATTTAAGAATATAAAGATAAACGGCCTAATGACTATTGCGCCTTTAGTGGATGATCCGCAAAAAACCAGGCCTTATTTCAGATTATTACGGGAACTAAAAGATAAAATTAATGAGTCGCAAGTTGCAAGTCGCAAGTTGCAAGTTTTATCCATGGGCATGAGCGATGATTTTGAAGTAGCGATAGAAGAAGGCTCGAATATGGTAAGAATCGGCCGGGCGATATTTTCCCGCCAGTAATTTTAATAGCGGGCGGGATCCCGCTTTTTAACTTTACTTGAGAAGCGGGAGAGGGTTAAAAAATGCAAAAAATCGGAATTATCGGATTCGGCAATATGGGTTCGGCAATAGCCGAAGGGATTAAAAAGGATTATCCAGTCATAGTCTTTGATAAAGATAAAAGCAAAACCGCTAAGATATCAGGTATAAAACTTGCTCAAAATAATATAGATATAGTAAAATCATCCGATATAGTCATATTAGCAGTGAAGCCGCAGGATTTCGAAAAGCTTTTAGAGGAAATTAAAGGTGTCGTAGAAGATAAATTAATTGTTTCTATTGCCGCAGGAATCACTACGTCGTATATCGAAACAAGATTAGATAAAGCCAGAGTTATAAGAGTAATGCCTAATTTGCCGGCAAAAGTGAGAAAAGGCATGATTTGTTTATCTAGAGGTTCCTTTGCGCATGAAGACGAGCTGAATTTGGCAAAAGCTTTGTTTGATTATCTGGGAAAAACATTACTCATTGAAGAAAATCAAATGAATGCCGCAACTGCAGTTTCTGGAAGCGGCCCGGGTTTTCTTTATGATCAGATACAAGGCAAAACAAAAGAAGAGATAAAAGATTATATCGTCTCTTTTACTACAAGCCTGACGAATTCTGCTATCAATATAGGTTTTAGTAAGCCAGTAGCCGAAGTTCTTGCACAAACTACTGCAAGTGGAAGCATTGCCTATCTTGAGCAAATGCATCTATCGCCCGAGGAAGCAAAAAAACAAGTAGCTTCAAAAGGCGGTACTACTGAAGCAGGCTTAGAAGTTTTGCATAAAGGCGGTTCTTTAAGCGAAGCAGTAAAGGCAGCCCTTAGGCGCGCCCAAGAATTATCCAAATCATAAAGCACAGTACTCTGTACTCCGTACTCAGTACTAAACAAGGAGTCAACAATGGGACGCATAGGAATTATCGGTGGAAGCGGGTTATATAAAATAGAGGGTATTAAAAACGTAAAGATGGTTTCTGTGACTACGCCATTTGGCAGGCCTTCCGGGAAATTTATCACCGGAACCTTAGAAGGCAAAGAAGTAGTATTTGTGCCGCGCCATGATGTCGGCCATCGTATTTCTCCCAGCCACATCAATTACCGGGCGAATATTTACGGTATGAAAAAATTAGGCGTAGAAAGGATTATTTCTCTAAGTGCCTGCGGAAGCCTGAAAGAAGAATTTAAACCGTTAGACTTTGTGGTGGTGGATCAATTTGTTGACCGCACTAATTATGCCCGTGATATGTCATTTTTTGATAAAGGCATAGTAGCGCATATCGGATTTGCCCATCCGGTTTGCCGGGAATTAAGCAAAACACTTTATAATGCGGCTAAGGCTATTTCTGGAGTGACTGTACACGGCTGTGGGACTTATATCAATATGGAGGGGCCGGCATTTTCTACTCTTGCAGAATCAAATTTATACCGTAGCTGGGGAATGGATGTTATTGGGATGACTAATTTTGCCGAAGCAAAACTGGCCCGGGAAGCAGAGATTTGTTATTCCACTCTAGCGGCAGTTACTGATTATGATTGCTGGCATCCTAGCCATGAGAGCGTTACTATTGATATGGTAATCCAAAATTTACGCAGAAATATCGAAAATGCCAAAAAGATTTTAGTAAAGACGATTAAAGATATGCCGCAAGAACGAATCTGCTTTTGCCAGGAAGCCCTGAAATACGCAATTGTTACAGATAGAAAAATGATTCCTGCAAAAGTTAAGAAAGACTTAAAGATTATTATCGGAAAATATGTCAAATAATACGGATTACAAATCTACCTTAAATCTTCCCAAGACTCAATTTCCCATGAAAGCGGATTTACCTAAACGGGAGCCCGAGATTTTAAAGCAGTGGGTTGAGGCTGATATCTATCAGTTGATTCTGCAAAAATCCAAAGATAGGGCTAAGTTTATTCTGCATGACGGGCCTCCTTATGCTAACGGCGATATTCATATTGGCCACGCTTTGAATAAAACATTAAAGGATATCATCGTAAAATATAAGACTATGCAGGGTTTTTATTCAGCATATGTTCCAGGGTGGGATTGTCATGGCCTGCCTGTAGAGCACCAACTTTTTAAAGAACTCAAGATGGATAAATATCAAATCAGCCAGATAGAATTCAGGAAGAAAGCCCACGACTATGCGCTGCGTTATGTCGCTGTGCAGAAAGAGGAGTTTAAGCGCCTGGGGGTATTCGGCGATTGGGAGCATCCTTACTTAACGCTTACCCCCGACTATGAAGAAAATATTTTGATTTCGCTGGCAACATTAGTAAAGAAAGGTTATATTTACCGCGGTCTAAAACCGGTAAATTGGTGCTTTAAGTGCGAGACGGCCTTAGCAGAAGCAGAAGTTGAGTATGAAGACCATGTTTCTCCCTCGATATATGTCAAATTTCCCATAGATCCAGAATCCAAAATCCAGCATCCAAAATCCAGCATCCAGCATCCAGCGTATTTGGTAATCTGGACCACCACACCCTGGACTTTAATCGCTAATGTAGCGGTAGCAGTGCACCCTGATTTTATTTATTTGTATCTAAAGACAGATAAAGGCAATTTAATTTTAGCCAAAGACCTTTTGGTAAATGTGGTTTCGCAAATAGGCATAGATAAATATGAAGTAATAAAAGAAATTAGGGGGAAAGATTTGGAAGGATTAGTTTATGACCATCCTTTATTCTTAAAGAAAGGCCGGGTAGTCTGTGCTGATTATGTATCGAAAGACGAGGGGACAGGTTTAGTCCATACTGCACCCGGCCACGGCAATGAAGATTATCTGACCGGTATAAAATATAAATTAGATATGGTTATGCCTGTCGATAACAAGGGCAACTTTGATTCTTCAACCGGGGATTTGGCGGGAAAGAACATTTTTGATGCCAATGAAATTATCCTAAAAAAACTCAAGGAGAAAGAGGCCCTGCTTTTTAATTCTCAAACACAACACTCCTATCCTCATTGTTGGCGTTGCAAGCATCCGGTGATCTCCAGGGCAACTAAACAATGGTTCTTAAGCGTAGACCATGGCAATTTAAGAAAAAAATTAATCCAAACCATAAATAACGATATTCAGTGGATTCCTGCTAGCGGAAAAGAGCGCATAGCGGCTATGATTAACCTCAGGCCTGACTGGTGCCTATCGCGACAAAGATATTGGGGGGTTCCCATTCCGGCTTTAATCTGTAATAAATGTAAGGAAGAATTCTTGGATGTAGAAGTTTTGGAAAATTTCGCTAAAATAGTCTCCCAGGAGGGCTCTAATTGCTGGTTTAGTAGAGAGATACAAGATTTTCTGCCCAAAGGCCTAGAATGCCCCTCTTGTAAAGGAAGCGATTTTTCCAAAGGTTCTGATATATTAGATGTTTGGTTTGATTCCGGCGTCAGTTCTCAAGCGGTATTAAAAAAGAGAAAAGAATTAGAATTCCCCTGTGCTTTATATTTAGAGGGGTCTGATCAGCACCGCGGATGGTTCCAGTCTTCTTTAATACCCGCACTTTGCATTGATGGCATCCCCCCCTATAAAAGCGTACTCACCCACGGCTTTGTAGTAGACGGTTTAGGCAGAAAGATGTCTAAGTCTATGGGAAATGTCATCTCGCCTCTAGATATTATTAAGGATTCGGGTGCCGATATCTTAAGGTTATGGGTAGCCTCCAGCGATTACAATGAAGATATCCGTATTTCACCGGAAATTCTAGCGCGTTTGGCTGAGGCCTATCGAAAGATCAGAAATACCGCAAGGTTTATCTTAAGTAATTTATATGATTTTGACCCAAAGATTAACAAAGCAGATTACCAGAGTTTACGAAAAATAGATAAGTGGATATTATATCGATTGCAAGTATTATCAGAAGAAGCCGAGACGGCGTATAATAATTTTGAATTTTACAAAGCATACAAAAGAATTTATGATTTTTGTAATGAGGACCTTTCTATGTATTATTTGGATATGGTAAAGGGGAGGCTTTACACTTCTCTAGCCGGCTCTCTAGAGAGGCGTTCGGCGCAAAGCGTAATCTATGAGGTATTAAATTGTTTAGTCAGGATAATAGCGCCGATTTTAGTATTTACTGCCGATGAGATCTTAGGGTATATGCCCGGGGAACCTAAAGATAACGCAGCATCTTGCGTCCATCTTCTGGAGTGGCCGCAAGTAAACCCGGTTTATGCCCAGCGGGATGTGCCAGAAGATAAAAATATAGAAAGCGAATTAAAATTTATTATAGAATTGATTCCCATAATAGCCAGGGCCTTAGAAGAGAAACGCTCTACAGGGGCAATTGGCAGCTCCTTTGATGCTAAAATAAAATTGTTGACAAATAACCCCAAACGGTATACATTCTTAGCAAGCTTTAAAATCGAGCTTTGTGAAATTTTTAAGGTTTCACAAATAGAAATAGATAAAAATAGCAATTTAGATACCGAGATAGTTATTGAGGTAGCCAGGGCTGAGGGTTCTAAATGCGTGCGCTGTTGGAATTATTCGGTAGCTGTCGGAAAAGATAAAGCCCATCCGTTACTCTGCGAAAACTGCTTAGAAGCCGTCGTAGGGAGAAAATAAAAGTGAAAAATAAATTTACCAAGAAAGAACTAAAAGATTTCAAGAAGATAGTTCTCAAGAAAAAAGAAGAGGTCGTCGACGAAATAAAACACATTTCTGACGATACTCTAAAAAAGTCCCAGAAGGATGCCTCTGGAGATATATCCGGATATACTTATCATATGGCCGATGTCGCCACCGATGCCTATGATATAGAATTTTCTTTAGGGTTAGCTTCCGATGAAAGAAAAATGCTTTATGAATTTGATGAGGCCTTAAGAAAAATAGAAGAAGGGACATACGGTATTTGTGAAGTATGTAAAAATACAATCTCCAAATCAAGATTAAAAGCCATTCCTTACGCGCGCCTTTGCGTAAAGTGTCAAGAGAAAAAAGAAAAAAAATAGGTATCTTTTTTGATGCTTATTATCCCGGTATTAATTATTCTTTTCCTAGACCAACTGACCAAGTCCATCGTTATCAAAAACCTCAGCCCCAATCAATCGATACCGATTATTAAGGGCCTGTTGTATGTAACATTCGTCCGTAATCGCGGGGCTGCATTCGGTATACTAAAGAATCAACTCCCTTTATTTATATTTACTGCGTTATTCGCCGTGGTTTTAATATTCCTAGTAATAAGCAAAAAAAGGCAAAGGCCTTTAATCCTTAATATTTCATTAGGTTTGATATTGGCCGGAGCAATAGGAAATCTTATTGACCGGATATTTTTAGGTTACGTAGTTGATTTTATAGATTTTCGCATCTGGCCGGTATTTAATGTAGCGGATAGCGCTATTACCATAGGTGCGGTATTGTTGGGTTGGTCGATATTAAAACATGCATCCTGAACTCTGTAAAATAGGTCCTTTTACCATTTATTCATTTGGTTTATTTTTAATGCTGGCTTTTTTAGTGGCAGCCGGCTTAGTCAGGCGTCAAGCTAAAAAAGAGAACATTAACCCCGATTTTATTTTTAATTTATCATTCCTCACTTTTCTTGTAGCAATTGCCGGCGCAAGGTTTTTATATGTCCTTTCAAACCTAAGATATTATGCGGATAACCCTATCGAGATAATTATGTTACAGCACGGAGGGCTGTCTTGGTTTGGCGGCTTGATTTTTGGGGTAGCATTCGCTGCAATATATTTAAAAAAGAAAAAATTACCCGCATATAAAGTATTGGATTTAGTAGTTCCTTTCTTGGCCTTGGCTCAGGCTATTGGCAGGATAGGTTGTTTCTTAAATGGCTGTTGTTATGGCAGGGCTTCCGAGTTCGGAGTTTATTTTCCAGTACACAAAGCCATACTTATTCCCACCCAAATATACTCCTCGCTGGCATTAATAGTGATATTTGTGGTCCTACGCATTATTCAAAAAAGGCCCCATAAAGCCGGCGAAGTTTTTTTTACGTATATAGTGCTTTACTGTACCAAAAGATTTTTTATGGAATTTTTGCGGGCTGATACCGCAAAGTTATTTTTTGATCTTAGCCTCTTTCAAATATTCAGCGTAATAATATTTAGCCTTTCGTTTATTAAATTAATTTTGATAAAAAAAGCCAAAAATTAATATGCAAGATTTTTCTTTACGAGTACCTCTAGCAGATACCGGTAGGCGCCTGGATTTATTCCTTTATGAGTTTACTTCCCGTAAAAAACTAGGGATTTCCCGCACCTATATCCAAAAGTTAGTTAATACAGGAAAAATAAGCATTAATGGCGTAGTGTCTTTAAGGCCGCACCATAAAGTTAAAACAGGGGATGCCATAAATATAGTTATCGAAGATAAAAAGAATAATGCGCTCGATCCTGAAGATATGCCCTTGGATATTATTTATGAAGATAAGGATTTGGCGATAATCAATAAACCCGCCGGTTTAGTAGTGCATCCTGCGCCCGGTAACTACCAGCACACCTTAGTAAATGCGCTACTCTTTCGTTTTTCTAGCCTTTCAGATATAAATCCTTCTCGTCCGGGAATTGTGCACAGATTAGATAAAGATACATCAGGGCTATTAGTCATAGCTAAGAATAATTTTAGCCATTTAAACCTTGCTAAGCAGTTTACCAAACATACCATTCAACGTAAATATATCGCCTTAGTAAAAGGAGAGGTGTCTTTTGATGAGGATGTCATTGAACTGCCCATAGCAAGGCATGCCCATAGAA
>Ga0154682_119_pt3 | contig 25128 bp, 35 predicted proteins | sample Rifle2008BG13ft_FD_116111 | JGI IMG/M metagenome (GOLD analysis project Ga0154682, IMG submission 116111) | Omnitrophica WOR_2 bacterium RBG_13_41_10
AGCCACTCGCTCTACCAACTGAGCTACGGGGGAATTAGATTATTTATTTTAACTTAAGATTACTTTTAAATCAAGGGCTAAATAATCTGCCTTTCTAAGCTTTTAATTTTATTATCGATTTCGCAATTTAGTTTCTCTATCTCTTTAAGGCGACGGCCGTATTCTCTGGCTGTATTCTCATCACGGTAAATATGCGGATTGGATAAGGCGCGCGCCTTGGCATAGCTTTCCAGGCGCAGTTCTTCTTTTTCCTGCTTTAGTTTATTTATTTGGTTGTGTAAAGTTAAATTGTGGATTTTACGTTGCTTCTCCTGGTCTTTACGTATCCTCTCTGCCTCCTTTGCTTTTTCTTTTGCCTTTTCTTTTGCATCATCTCTTTTGGGCTGTTTGACTTTGGGCCTATACGTTTCGATAATTATCTCTGCCTGGTCTTTTTTCTCTAAATAATAGTCAAAATTGCCGGAAAATTTCCTGATCCTTCCGTCTTTGACCTCAAAAACTTTATTGGCCACTGAACGCACAAAATAAATATCATGGCTGATAAAGATAATCGTGCCTTGATATTCGTTTAAGGCCTTAATCAGGGCTTCTACCGCATCCACGTCCAGATGCGTGGTCGGCTCATCAAGCAGAAGAAAATTAGGCGGATTAATTAAAAGTTTAGCTAAAATAAGCCGGCTCTTTTCGCCTCCGGAAAGCACCAAAACCTTCTTATCGGCGTCATCGCCGGTAAATAAAAATGCTCCCAAAATCGTGCGGATAACTGTTTCCGACATAAAACCCGGCGCTGCAGAATAGGCTTCTTGAAGGACTGTGTTTTCTAGGTTTAAGACATCCATACGGGTCTGGGAGAAATATCCGATATCCACGTTGTGGCCAATGGTACGTGCGCCGCTATCAATATCAATCACCCCGGCAAGAATTTTAAGAAGTGTAGATTTTCCTGCGCCATTTTCACCGGCTAAAACTGCCCTTTCGCCTTGTGAAACCTCAAAATCCAAATCCCGATAAACCCGGATATCGCCGTAAGACTTAGAGATTTTTTCTAATGCCATGACCTTATAGCCGCTTCTTTGCGCCTGGGGAAATTGAAAATTCTTTATGCTTTCCCGCGGGTCAGGCGGAATAACTATTTCCTGCATTTTCTCCAAAGCCGTGCGCTTGGCGCGCACCTGGGAGGCCTTATTCGGCTGGGCATGAAAGCGGGCAATAAACTTCTCTAATTGTTCCCGTTTTTTCTCCTGCTCTTTAAATTGTTTTGAAAGAAAGGTGCGCCTCTCTTCTCTAATTTTCTCGTACTGCTCATAGTTTCCGCGAATCTTGGTAATGATGCCGTTTTCCAGAATGAGCGTATAATTGGTCACTTCAGTTAAATAGGCCCTATCGTGGGAAATTATAATAAAGGTGCCTTTAAACAGGTTGAGAAAATCATTTAGCCACAGCGCGGCATTTAAATCTAAATAATTGGTCGGCTCATCCAGCAAAAGAAGGTCGTAGTGATAAGTAAGTATCTTGGCCAAGAGAGTGCGCATCTGCCAGCCGCCACTCATCTGGTTTATCGGACGGTTAAAGTCTCTTTCCTTAAAACCTAAGCCCATTAAGATTTTTTTGGCCTTGTGTTCCAGTTCAAAGAAATCAAGTATCTCTAATTGATGCGTGATTTCCCCGTATTGTTTTGAACCGGCCGCGCCTTTTTCTTCCAGCGCCTCTTTTTCTTTCTTTAAGCCCATGATCTGCTCATTGCCTTCGGTTAGTTCCGATAGAACCGTGCGTTCGGACCTGAAGCTTGCCTCCTGCGGAAGATAACCGATATGGATATTCTTAAGGGCCTGGATATTTCCGCCAGATGCCTCAATCTCACCTAAAATCAAGGAAAATAAAGTAGTCTTTCCTGAGCCATTCGGCCCTATAAGGCCAATTTTTTCGCCGCGGTTGATATTAAGTGAAATATTTTCGAAAAGGGTTTTTTTACCGTACGCCTTGGAAAGATTACTGATGGTAATCATAGATTAAACGTCACGGCGGGATTCTAGGGCCTTGGAAAGAGTGGCGGAATCTGCGTATTCTAAGTTCGAACCCATCGGTATGCCTACACCGATACGGGTTAATTTTACTCCTAGAGGTTTAATTAACTTTGCCAGATACAATGCCGTGGTCTCCCCTTCGGTATCGCAATCCGTGGCAATAATTACTTCTTTGATGTTGTTTTCTTTTATCCTATTCATCAGGCCATCAATTTTTAAATCACTAGGGCCTCTTCCTTCTAAGGGGGATATGGAACCTAACAATACATGGTAGACGCCATGAAAATCCGCGCTCTTCTCTATCGCGGTCACATCCGTGGGCTTCTCCACAATACAAATAATATCTTTCTTGCGCTGTGTATCCTGGCAAATCTTACAGAGTTCTTCTTCGCTTAAATTATTGCAAATTTTACAAAATCGCACGTTCTCTTTGACTTTAGATATAGACTCTGTCAAAGCCTTTATATCGTCCCGGGAAGTTCCTAAGATATAGCTGACGATACGCTCAGCGCTACGCCTACCTATGCCGGGAAACCTGATCAATCGCTCGATTAATTTTTCAATAGATTCGGTGTAATTAGCCATTAATCTTCCTTGATCACTCTGCCTTTAAACATATCCAAGGCTGACTGCAAAAAGGGGCTATGATTATTATTTTCTTTGATCTTTGCCGCCTCATCGGAAAGAATAAAATTTAATCTAATACGAATATTCAACAAATCCGCTATGGCTTTTTCTATCAGCGCCCTATTTTCCTGAGAAGCCAAGGCTTCTTTATGCAGGGAATAATTCTTGGGAAACCCTATAGTTAAAATATTCTTTTCAAATTTTATAAGCTCACCTTCCTGTAAGTAAGTAGCCGCGGAAATCTTGGCCTTTTCTAACTTGCTAATAATCTGCGGCCAGGAGGCCTTAATAGTATCTAAAGGAATGGTTTCGTGATGCGTTAAAGATGGAGGCGGCTCGCTTGCTTCTTCCTTTACCTTAGGATTATCTGGGGTATGTTTGGATAAAGAGCTAGCGCGTTTATCCTGGCTCAATTTCACCAAGCTGATCTCCAGGGGGATCCTTAAAGAATCCAATCTTTTAGAAATCTCCTGGGTATTCACCAGAAGATTAAAAGCAGCAAATATCTCCTCTAAACTGAAAGAGCCGGACTGTTGTAATAATTTTTCACAGACATCCTGCGGCAGGTCAATGAGTTTAGAATCTGCCTTGGCAATCTTGGTCACCATAAGATTACGGAAATGTTCAATCAGGCTATTGAGGAATAAATTTATATCCTTGCCTTCATCAATGGCGCTATTTAGTATCCCCAGGGCAGCCTTGGCATCCTTTTGGATAATTTTTTCCGTTAATTCAAATAATAGGTCCTGCTCAATTAAACCTAAAACAGAAATAACATCCTTTAAAGATATCCTGTTTTTAGAAAAAGACACCAGCTGGTCTAAAACCGATTCCGCATCTCTTAAGGAACCGTCGCTGCTTTTGGCTATTGCCAGAAGCACTTCTTTATCTACGTCTATCTTCTCTTCTGCGACAATCTTCTCTAATTGCGCAATAATCTCCATGGTGGGAATCCTGCGAAAATCAAAACGCTGGCAGCGGGAAAGTATGGTCGGGATTACCTTCTGCGACTGGGTAGTAGCAAAGATAAATTTTACGAATTCAGGGGGCTCTTCTAAGGTCTTAAGAAGCGCATTGAATGCCTCAGTGGTAAGCATATGCACTTCATCAATGATGTAGATTTTATATTTTCCTGAAACAGGGGAAAATTTGACATTCTCACGCAATGTCCTTATCTCATCAATGCCGCGATTAGAGGCTCCATCTATCTCAATGACATCCATACTGCGGCCCTGGCTGATCTCCAAGCATGCGCTACATTTCTGACAAGGGCTAACCGTAGGGCCATCTTTACAATTAAGGGATTTAGCCAATATCCTGGCTGTAGAGGTTTTGCCTACGCCGCGCGGCCCGGCAAATAGATAGGCATGGGCTAACCTATTTTTCTCTAACGCGCTCTTTAAAGTAGTAACAACGTGCTTTTGGCCGACAATATCATCAAAATTCTGCGGCCGCCATTTTAAGGCAAAAATAAGATATGACATATTTTTATTTATACCAGAAATTTACCTAAAAAGCAACAGAATTACCAGTATTGCGCAGTTCAATCCTGCCACCAAAAAACAGGTCTGGGTAATGCCAAGGACCGGCACCAAAATTACTCCTGCCAGAAGCGCCCCTAAGCAAGAACCCAATAGATCCAGCCCATAGCTTAATCCGGCTATGCGGCCGACATCCTTATTATACTGAAGGCAAATCTTATTGGCTAAAGGAAATTGAAATCCGCCGATAAATCCGGCTACTACCGGCAACAATGGAAAAAAAATATTTGAGCCGGCCCAGAGAACAGCCTGATTTTTTGCAGCCACTAGCCAATAGAATAATAAAGGCAGCATTAAAGGATAAGCGCATATGCTTAGCTGCGTCCAGATGAATGCCTGCCGCGGTTCTTTCATTTTAGGCATGATCTTAATAATCAGCCAGCTGCCCAATGCCAGGCCAATCATAAAAGAAGTAAGGATAAACCCCAGCTTATAAAATAAATAACCGTAAATAATCTGAAAAGAGAGTAATATCAGAACCTGAAAGATAATCTCGCTAAAACCGGTAGTCATTACTGCGCTAAGCACAGCCTTATTTAGGCGATTCTTGCATCTTATTATGGTTACGGCCAAGAAGATAATCAAAGCATAAATAAAAAATGTAACCTTCCAGACCCTTGGCCCTGTGGCAGCTTTCAGTATTTTGCTAAATAACGAATCCCTAAAATAGCTGGACCAAAAAATCGTATTATAATAATAGGAAACCGGACGAAAATCATAATTAAGCTTAATGCCATTCTTTCTTTTTAATGCATTAGCGATATACAATAATCTCTGCGGGGATAGCCTAGAAAATAAATAATATTCACGCACATATTTAATATCCAGGGTTCTTTCTCGAGCTTGCTTCATTAAATATTTATAATCGTAGGTAAGTACGCCGCTTTTGTTAGAGGCCAAAAAATAGGCCGTATCGCCGGGTATTACTTTAATATCCGGAAAAACCTCTTGCAAAGAAAAATAAAGTGAACTCAAGAAATTCTGCAGTTCCTCATTGATATAATTTTCCGATGAAGTTACCCCAAAAGAAATAATTCCGCCTTCTTTCAAAACTTTATTTGCCTCTTTAAAGAATTCTACCGTATAGTATCTGTTTAAATGGGCAGTGCGCGGGCCCCCCAGGGCCATAATAATACAATCGTATTTTCTATCGGTATTCTTTATAAAAAGCCTGGCGTCTATATTCTTAAGGGAGACTTTTTTATTCTCTAAAGGCGCGTAATATTCAACCGGAAGATAATCTTTTGCAGTCTTTATGATTAAAGGGTCCAACTCCAAATAGTCAACTCTCTGGACAGGGTGTTTAATAATCTCTTCTATTAATCCGCCTACTCCCCCGCCTATTAAAAGCACATCACGAGGAGCAGGATGTTCCAGAAGCGTAAAATGTACTGCCTCTTCTCTGGTTTGCCTATCCGGCACCGTATAAAGATGTAACCCTGTATCAAAAAAAGAAAATTCATCGGCTTTTTTTGTTAAAACAATATTACCGTAGATAGAATTTTTGGATGAAATCAGCTCTTCAGGCTGCCATTGTTTTTTTAAAGAGTATTTATCTAACCTTCCCCAGGCATGAGATATCCAAAAAGAGAATATTACCAGGCAGGTTACGGATAAAATACTGAACAAGGCTGTTTTAAATTTATTTTCTTTGGAAAAAATAAGCAAAATAAAAGCTGCGATAATATTTAAGGAGCTTAGTATCCCCGCAATAGTTATCGCACTAAACATACGAATCAAAATAAAGCTTGTCAACAGCCCTCCTAATATAGCGCCTATGGCCTCTAACATATAGACCCTGGCGATGCTGGATTCCGGGCTATCCGTTTTATTCTGATAAACCCTGCAGGCAAGCGAAAACATAAAGCCGATAATGATGCATATCGGCGCTAAAATAATAAAACTAGAAACTATCATTAGAAAAAATGATGCGGTTTCACCCGGTAATATATTGAGCGTGCTTCTCGTGGATCTTAATAAGATAATATTAGTGGGAATAAAAAAAGAAAGGCCAACCTGACATAAAGAAAATAGCGTAATTCTATTTTTTATTTTATCGCTAAAGACTCCTAAAATAGAACTACCAACTGCCCCTGCAATAAGCCAGGCCCCTAAGATTAAACCGATGGATAATTCATTGCCATAAAACACAATGAGCAGCTCCCGCATAAAAACAATCTGGGAAGCCATGGCAGTAAAGCCAGAAAGGAGTATGGCAAAAATCATAGTCTTTTAAAAAAACTTAGCCCTAACAAGATAAGTAACGATGCAGCGGCTATCCTAAAGGCCAATTTGCTTTTTTCCGAACGCAAAAAACGGGCAGTAACGCCGCCGAGTATACCGGTTAATACGCCTGTCACCAATAAACCGGAAACAAAGGTGCCTAAGCCGAAGAACAAGGCATAAAACATCCCGTCAAATGCGGTTTTAGACATTAGTGTTATCTGAAAAAGTAAAGTTACCAACGGCGCACAAGGAGTTATCCCGATGGCAAACCCTAAAAGAAAAATTCCGCCGAAATTATATACTTTATTATGTGCGCCCTTACAAGTGAAATCCGCTTCTTTTCTGTTAAGGAGAATAAAAACCCCCAAAAGAATGCTGATTACGCCGCTAGAGGACCTAAAAAATAATACTGAACCTGAATTGATAAATTGCCTAAGCGCCATTGCGGATAAGCCGGCTAAAAATCCTAAGGTAACGTAGGCTAATAATCTCGCCAAAAAAAATACGATTACATCTTTTATGGCCGGAACAAATCTTTTTTTACTTGCTGTAACATAGGTAATCAATACCGGCGTACAGGTCAAAAAACAAGGGCCGATAATCCCAAAACTAAACCCTATGCCGAAAATCTGTAAAAAGGTAATAAAATTATTCAAGGCTGGTTAATCTTTGCTCCATATGCCGGATATCTTATAACCGCAGAACTTGCACTTGCCGTCTTTAATATTGTTCTTGGTAATTTCATAACCGAGCCTGCCGACCAGCAATTTTTTGCAATTCGGGCAATAGGTATTTTCTTGGAGGGAACCGGGGACATTCCCGATATAAACATACTTCAGGCCGACCTCTTTAGCAATACGGTATGCCTCTTCGAGTTTGTTAATAGGGGTCGGCGGGAGGTTTTGAAGCTTAAACGCGGGCATGAAACGACTAAAATGTATAGGCACATCATCGCCTAAGTTTTCTTTAATCCACAGGCACATCTTTTTTATCTCCTGGGGGTCGTCATTTTCACCCGAAATAAGCAAATTAGTTAACTCAAGCCATACCCCTTGTTTTCTTATGGTTTTGATAGTCTCTAAGACCGGCTCCAGCTCAGCCATCATTCCCATTCTGTTGTAGAATGCCTTGTTAAAGCCTTTTAGGTCAATATTTACCGCATCCATATATTTCAATAATTCCTTAAGCGGCTCAGGGTTAATATAACCGCAGCTATGCATACCGTTTTTTAAGCCGTTTTCTTTAGCCAGTTTTGCGATATCCAGCATGTATTCATAAAATACCGTCGGCTCGGTATAAGTATAGACGATAAATTTACAGCCGCTTTTTTTAGCTTCGCTCACTACCTCTTGCGCAGACATATTATAATTTTGGGTCTCATCGGGCTTGGCCTGCGATATCTGCCAATTCTGGCAAAACAGGCAACGCATATTGCATCCGGCAACAGCAATAGAAAATGCGCATTCACCCGGCAATACATGAAAAAAAGGTTTTTTCTCAATGGGGTCAATATTTACGGCAATGGGATTTCCGTAACCTAAGGTATAAAGCGCGCCGTCTTTATTAATTCTCACTGTGCAGATACCTCTTTGCCCTACATCGAGGACACATTTGCGCGGGCACAACAGGCATTGCACGATATTATCTCTTACCTTCTGCCAATAACTGGCTATATGTGGCCTTGCTTGAAGTTTCTCTTGAGCAAAAAGATAGCCCGTCGTAAAAATGAATATTAATGCCGCCGCTAAAATTACCACTATAAATTTTTTCATTTTAATGCCTGGTAAATAAAAAACGGAGAGGCTGGGATTTGAACCCAGGGGCCCAGTTGCCCAGGCCAATTGCTTAGCAGGCAACTCCGATCAACCGCTCCGGCACCTCTCCTGTCATTAATTACTAAAATAATTTTTAAACTTATTTATATGTTTTGGATTCGAACTTCCTATCTCCGCAAAATATCTCTTTACTTCTAATCCTGAAGAGATTGACACATTATCTCCATTCAATGAAACTCTATATCCTAATCTCCTTAATACTTTAAATACAAACCTTAGCAATGGTTTTGAACGATTACCAAAACCTAATTTTAGATATGTATAAGCTTTACCTCTAACGCTATACTTATGATAATACAAACCTCCATCTGTATCCATTAAGCCGCGTAAACAAGCTGTTTCGTATTGTGGATTTTTGTTTATCCAACGCGGAACCCCTGTTTGATTTTTTACTTTATTTCCTACCTTGAGCCCACGAGATATCAAGAAATCAACCAAGTTAGAACTATTTAGTACGATATCGGCACCATAGCTTTTTCTGCGTTTATGTATATGATAATCAACAAGAAACAATTGCCTTATTATTTTACATATATATTCCGCATATTCGCGGTCTGTCTTATTATTAAAACTTATCGTAATTTGATGATTGCCAGACAATCCGCCATCACCTAACATAATACCAATAAATTCCGCTAATTTCAAAGATTCCTCCGGATATTTTATTTCTTTTCGGAGTATAAACCCTAGCCTCTTTGCGAAAGCAGGGTTATTGCGAAACATAGAGGTGGTTTTCTTACCCCCTTTGCTTCTGCCTCCTACTGTTCCTGGATTGCCATATAGAGCTATTCTCGCTAAGCCACCTAATCTTGCTCTTTCAGACTGAGAAGTATTTGCCATTTTCGTTGTCATTATTTATTTCTCTTCTTCCTAAAGAACTCTTTCAACAATAAACCACACTCTTTATCGAGAATATCGCTTTTAAACTTGATGCGGTGGTTCAATTTCTTATGATTTGCGATGTTGACGACAGAGCCACAGGCGCCGGTCTTGGGGTCTTTTGCTCCGAAATAAAGATTTCTGATGCGCGCTAACACCAATGCGCCTACACACATGCTGCAGGGTTCAATTGTAACATAAATATCTGCCTGCGACAACCACTTGCTACCTAAATAATTAGTGGCAGAGGTAAGAGCCAGCATCTCGGCGTGAGCAGTGGGATCCTTCAGGCGCTCGACCTGATTATGGCCGCGTGCAATAATTTTATTTTTATGCACGATTACCGCGCCTATAGGGACTTCATCTTCTTGGAATGCGCGCTCTGCTTCTTTTATCGCCTGGCGCATAAATTCAAGGTGGGCCTTTATCATGATATTAAATTTAAATGCGCCTGGGAGGAATCGAACCTCCAACCTTCAGCTCCGTAGGCTGTCGCTCTATCCAATTGAGCCACAGGCGCGTAGTTTTCTAATAGAAATAATTTTACCACAGATTATGGATAAAAGAAACCAGAAAAATAAGTGCTGACCACAAAAAATAGGAGCACCCTAGATTACTCTCAAGATGCTCCTATTTGCAAAAGTTATTTTTTTATTACCTCTCTATATACGGCACTCTTTTGTTCACTCTCGCGGCGACTGTTACCATTATCCCCCATACTAGAAAAATAGATAGCGTCATCGGAATACCAACCTTCAACATTTCTGGTAAAACTTCAGGAAGGCCGGCAGTTAGGAAAGGTGGGTAAAGAACAACTTCTCCGTGAGAGATATGTTCGACTGCTAACATTATCACTCCACCCCATAACATTGAATTTAACCAATTGATATGGTATTTCTCGGGGATCTTTTTCCTCATAACAGTTGTTATTATTGCCGTACTCGTAGGGACAAGAAAACAAGCCATGCCTTACCTCCTTTTTAAATTTGAGATCAAAAGCGAAATACCCCAGATTAGGAATACCGGTAACAACATTGCAATTCCTAATACAACACTATTCTTAACCATGCCATCTGTTATCTTCTCTAAAAACCCGCCACCTTCATATCCTAATATATGGTCGATAAGAATCATTACTGCTGCTCCCCATAGCATTAAAGCTAAAAAATCTAACTTGTAATCCTTGGGTAAAACAAACTTAGCTAAAGTTGCACCTGCTGCTGCGATAGAAGTTGTTACTAACCACATCCCGTACCACCTCCTCTTTCACAATAGTGAACACCGGCCAATCCGCCCCACAGGGGGCGCACTTGGCAATCCTTTATGTCAAGGTGCTTTTTGGCCGGGTGCTTAAAAGTCTACCTGCGCTCTTACGCCACCGACAAAAATACCTTCGGTATCGTCAGCGACATCCTTGCCAAACGGATTCCAAATATACTGAAAGTCAGGACTTAATGATAAATGGTCATTAACGTGTATCTTGTAGTAAGCTTCAAGATGCCCTTCAGTCTTAGCTAGATAGCCATAGTATTCCTTATAGTCATCGGAAGGAAAAATCTGGCCTACGGCAAAAGCAAGCACATCCTTCTCCCTACCCCACGGTTTTCCTTCTACTTGAAAACCAGTAGCCCATGAATGCGCGAGTGAATAATTCAAATCGCCTGTTGCCATAATATCCGGGTTGTATACTTTTGGATTCTGCCAGCCGTAACGGGCAAAAAGTGTTATGATATCATTGGCTTTTTGATCAAAGCTTAAACCAAGGCCATAGTTAGCTTCTTTAGTCTTTTCGGTATCTTGCCACTTGGTATGATAAACATTGTTGTTCCAACCAAGAAAACGGTAGTTTCCGGGTAGATTAAAGAAATTAGTCTTAAAATGTACCTGCCCGATATTAAAGAGGTTGTCTCCTATTTTCTCCCAGTCACTGTTACCGTCAAATACGCCATATCCCAATTCCAGCCATTCAACCGGCATATATGCTAAACGGATACCTGCGGTATTATCCGGAAACTCTATTGTCGGTGAGTTACGGAAAATCCTGCCTAAGAATTGCGTAGTTTCATCATTAGCAACCTCGCTTTGATCAAAATACGCAGTAGGATCTAGTTTACCGAAAGTTAAAGCGACTTTATCTTTGAATAAAGCCTGCTCATACCAGAATTCGGTAAGACGTACATTATTATCATTATCGGCATCGCGATTAACATTTGAGTAAAGCGTCAGGTCATCCTCAAGGCCTGAGCCTTGTCCCGCCTCAAGATGTAAAAATGCCTTACCACTTATCTCTTTGAACTCCTTGCCAAGAATTATATCTGCTGAATAAGAAGCATCTGCGCGGCTCTCCTTCTTGGTTACATCAGAAGTAGCGTTATTGGTATTATTTGTTCCCTGAATAATCATGGTACCACCTGCTCCAAGTTCAAGCCCTTCCATAAGCTGCATAGGAGTGCCGGGCATTTCGTGAAGATTGACTTCAAACTTTGATAATTTCGTTTCGTATTCCGTAATTTTCTTATTCTGATCCAAGATACATTGTTTCTGGTCATTCGTATATTTTTCCTGGTTAGACAATCTCTGTTCCAAGTCAGTAATACGCTCTTTAAGCTGCGCTATCTCTTCCTTAAGAGTTACTTCTTCGGCAAAAACATCTGATACACCAAAACAACTCATCATAAACAAGAGAATCAAAAATCTGCGTAACATTTTTACTCCTTTCCGTGCTACTATTATTATTTTCGTGCTACTAATAGGCAAAAAAATAATACTAATTACTACATTAAATATCCTTTCCTGTAGTTGATAGGCTTAAAGTCCCGTGCTTCACCCCCTTTACTGACTTCAGGCTATCGGCTAATTTTTGGGCCTCTTTCGAAAAACCCTTAACCGCTATGATTTCTAGACAATTATTGTGATCTAAATGGATATGTTGAGAAGAAATAATTAGCTCTCCAAAATCATGTTGAATATCCATAAGCTTATTTACAAGCTCTCTTTTGTGGTGGTCATAAATCAGGGTTATTGCGCCTACGATTTCTTTATTCTTCTTCCATTCGGCTTTTACTAAATCCTCGCGGATTAAATCTCGGAAGGCCTCGGAACGGTTGGTATAATTTTTCTCTCTGATAAGCCGGTCAAACTTACCTAACAGGTTTTTTTCTAATGAAATACCGAATCTGACTACTTTGGGCATAATTGGTTATTTTGGTATTACTTTTGTAAAAATAGTAGCACAAAATAGAATATTGTCAACTATTTTATCTAAACAAGTATCAAATTAAGAAGTATACCTATTACCAGTGCAACAATAATCATAATGGATGTGCTTTTAAGTGTATCTTTTATCCCCAATTCCTTGATTAAAACTATATAGGTAGCAATACAGGGAAAATAAACTGCTAATATCGTAGAGCCAACTACTAATTGCCTGGTAGATAGATTAAGCGGCCCAAGCATGCCCACAGCAACGTCTTTTCTTAAAAAACCAACTACTAAAGCAGAAATCGCTTCTTTGGGAAGTCCCCATAAGCCTGTAAGAATCGGAGAAAAGACATGAGCAAAGAAATCTATAATTTTAAGAGTATAAAGTATATTCACAAAAAGCACGCCCAAAAGCACTAAAGGCAAAGCTTCCTTTAAAAAACCGGATAAACGCATCCAAAGTTTTTTAATCACGGCTTGAATCTGGGGTATCCGATAAGGAGGAATTTCAACTAATATCTCCGGGCTCGCTCCTTTTAAGACCCTATTTAAAATTAAACCCTTGATGACTAAAAGAGCAAAAAGGGTGCCGAATACAATCGCTACGTATTTACCTCCTCTTTGCCCCACCAATCCCACAATCATGGCAATTTGCGCCATACAAGGAACGCCAATGACCATTAAAGTGACAGCAATAAATTTTTCGCGCCTTTCTTCTAAAAGCCGAGTGGCTAAGATACCGGGAACTTTGCAGCCTAAGCCTAAAATAAAAGGAATTATCGCGTATCCGTGAAGCCCTAAATGGTGCATAAAATTATCTATTAGGACTGCCAAACGAGGAAGATAGCCAAAGTCTTCTAAAAACCCTAAGATTAGATAAAAACTAAATATATAAGGCAGCACCATAGCAATTGGGACAAATAAACCTGTGGTTAAAAGTCCGAAAGACTGCCCAAAATTTATTTTACCTTCAATAAAATTACCGATAAGAATATGGTGTAAAAAACTTCCCTCAACCAAAAATGCGCTTAATTTCATCAGCAAAGGCAACCAGAACTTTGTAAACAGAGGCTCAAATATATACCCGATTAGATTCTCACCAATAAAACGAACTACCCAAAAGGCACAATATATTATGGCCAGAGCAATTGGCAACCCTGTAAGCGGTTTAATACTCAAATCTTCTAATCTCTCCAACAAAGTGTGGTGACGGTGAGTTAATTTTTGGACTTCTGCTACAATTTTGCCTATTTTTTCCCATTTCTGGCTGTCAGAAGAAACAGGTAAATTTTTCTCCTTTGCTTCTTCTAAACGATCGATCAGTTCTTTGATACCCTCTCCGGTTAAAGCGCAAGTAGGAATTACTGGCACTCCTAACTGTTCTTCTAATTTTTTAACATCAATATAGATTCCCCTGTGTTTAGTGTCATCCCACATATTCAAAGCTACAATAACGGGGATATCTTTCTCTAATAACTGTAAGGTCAGATGCAGATTCCTCTCTAAATTTGTGGCATCAATAATATTAATCGCCAAACCATCTTCTTTTACCATCCGGCAAGCCACGTCTTCGGCTTTACAGGTTGGCTCTAAGGTGTATGTTCCCGGCACATCTAAAACCATTACATTTTCATTACCAAGCTTCATCCTCCCTTGAGTAAACTCTACTGTTGTTCCGGGATAATTAGAAATTATTACTTTGGCTCCGGTAAGCCTGGAGAATATAGCGCTCTTGCCGACATTAGGATTCCCTACTAATAAGATCTTTTCTATCTTCATCTCTGTACGTCCACTAAAATTCTTCTGGCCATGCCAAAACCAACAGCAATCTGTATATTATCTACCTCTATTGTCTGGGGGCCACGCCAAAAATGAGAACTTACCTTAGTTATCTTCTTTTCCGGCCTCACTCCCATACTCTCTAATTTTCTTACGAAGCCTTGACCACCCTGAATTTCTTTTACTATACCAGTCTCTCCTGGCTGCATTTGAGTTAAATCTATAGTCATTTTTTATCCTTTAGTATTTATAAAAAATTCATTCATCATATTTTTATTCTCTTTGGTATCTTGCAATTCTTAAAATGCTTCTTAATCCAGCCGTTTTTTACATTCTTTCTTGAATCGAAATAAGAAACATAAGGTTTAATATCCAATAAAGGCGTTTTATCTAATATGTCAACTTCTGAAAAAATCACAGTGCTATCTTTAATCTTTTCTACTTTTACGATAGAGAATCCAAGATGATTTGGCCTATGGGGGCTTCTTATGGCGAATATCCCATGCTCTTTATCCTCAAGGAACGGCTTTCCAACGAGCTTCTCTTCTTTTGACCTGTTAAAATGGTAAATTAAAATAAGGTGCGAAAATCCTTCAATATCCTTAAGGCCTTTTTGATATTCTGGAAATATCTCTATCGTTCCCGTAGTACTTTCTTTAAATTTTCCTTGAATGGGAATACCCTTGGGTTCTTTATAGGATGTATGGATTATTCCAATGGGCCTTAGCTTGATCTCTTTTCTCATATTAAAAGGTAACTATCCTGTCACTCTCTTTGACAATTTCATACATATCTTTCATTGTAGAAATCGGGCACATATCCGAATTTTCCTGCTCTCTTGACTTAATACAGCTCCCGCAGGCGTAAATTTTACCTCCCGCCTGCATGAATTTTTCTGCCTGTTCAATAGTATTAAACTTATCGGCGCTGACTTTCTGATACTCAACGCCCTTGCCCATGAAGAAAATCTTAACTTCGTCTTTCTGGCCAAGAGCAAAATTAGCATAGCGTAAAGCGTTCCAGCAGGTCTCCGCGTCATTACTTGATATAATCACTCCTATTTTCATTTTAATCCTCCTTTAACTACAACAAAACCGCCTTTACCAAAACCTCTGCGCGGATTTTCGATAGAAGCGATATTCTCCGGAAAGGAAAATAATGTTTGTAAATAAGAAACCCCTTTAAGTCCAGCATTTCGAAGCAGGCCCGTTATTTCTTTTACGCCGAAAAAGTGCGCCTGTTTATAAAATACGCTATTCTTTCTATGATAAAATCTGCCTAAAAAACTGTCCTTATCAACAATACCGATAATAATCTTTCCGCCCTTCCTTAAGACCCTTCTTGCTTCATTTAATACTCTTAGAGGGTCTTTTACAAAACATAAAGTAATTATAATGGCAACGTAATCAAAAGTAAAGTTTCCAAATGGCAATTTTTCTCCGTAGCCTAACCTTACATTTACCCCTCTTCTCTTGGCAATTTCAAGCATCTTCTTAGAGGGGTCAATTCCGTATTTAATACCTAATGGTGCAGCAAATCTTCCCGTCCCTACCCCAATCTCTAAACCCTTGCCTTTCTTAGGTAAAACCCTTTTTATTGCCTCTAGTTCCGATAAATAAGCAAATTTATATTTATCATACCAGGCATCGTATTTTTGATAGTATCGGTCAAAAACACACTTCATAAATCCAAATCCCCAAACCAGCCGTCGTAGAAACGCTTAAGATGTTCGTACGTCTCCCTGTCCATAGTGTTTTTCTTCACATCCGGCTCTTTGAAAGAAAATCTGTAATTTACACAATAGTTTCCGATAACATCCTTGGCGTGGTTTATCTTTTTGAACATCTCCTCACAACGCTTTTTATCTGCCTTTTTACATCTGTCAGGATGATATTTCAGGGCGAGGTTGCGATAAGAATCTTTTATTTCCTCTAAACTGGCATCTTCTCCTAACCCTAATAACTTCCTTGCTTCATCGATCTGTTTAAAATTAATCATAATACGATCCTGTGTTGTTAATTAAATGTATTTTTTAATCGCACTTTCAAGTTCTGTCTTAGAAGGCGCGCCGATAAATTTATCCACAACTTTTCCATTTTTAAAAATCGCCACTGTCGGTATACCCATGATATTGTAGCTAGAAGCTGTCTTACGGGCTTCATCTACGTTTAATTTACAGACTTTTAGTTTTCCCTTGTATTCTTCGGCAATCTGTTCAATTACCGGCGCAAGCATAAGGCAAGGCCCGCACCATTCTGCCCAGAAGTCTACCAAACAAGGCAATTCCGATTCTAACACCTCTTGCTTAAAATTTCCATTATTCACTTTGATTTCCATTCTTCATTCTCCTTTCTTGAAAATCTACTTATTTTGGCTCTTTTATAAACAAAAGAGGAAATACTATATCGCTTACACAACTGACTGCACCAAAAAGCGTAAAAGGAACATGCGCTCTTAGTCCTTTTAAAATATGTTTAACCATCCTATTAAATCTCGATTATTTCTTCTGCCTTTATAGGTATAAAGTTTTCTCTATATTGGTTCTTAAAAATTCCCTCTGCCTCTTTTCCACTGCAATGGGTAGGACCGACTTTTTTGATCCCTATTTTTTTAAGTTCACTGACTATAAGTTCAATATCTTTTCTTTCTTTGCCTAAAAGGTGGAAGCCTCCCAACGCGCAGAGAATTTCCTTATCAGGGAAGTTTTTCTTTACCTCTTTTAAAATTGTTAAAATCCCCGGATGTGCACAACCAGTTATAACAATTAAACCATTTTCGGAATTTACTACCAATGCCTGTTCAGAAATATTGATATTTTTAAATCTTCCCTCTATCTCTCCAGTAGAGTATATTTCATCCTTAATTCTTGATAAGCCTTTTACCTGAACCACATTTACACCAAAACTTCCAATTCTTTCTTTTATCTTTATATCAAAACTCGGACAGATATAAACATTTATATCTTTATATCTGTTTATAATGTACCAAAGCCCGGAAATATGGTCCCAGTGGTCATGAGAAATAACTATATGCTTTATCTTTGAAAGGTCAATATTCATTCTCTCAATATTGCGTAAGAAAACATAGGGATCGCCGAATGTATCAAAAATGACATCCTCTCCGATTAAAAACGAAACTCCCCATCTGCGAATAAACCGTTCCCACTTGTTTGAACCTTGCGCAATAAGTTTTATTTTCATAGGCATCCCTCTTTAATGCTGGTGGGATATTTTTAGCCACAGCATCAAAACAATCCCGAAAATAAAAAACAGCATTGATAAAATTGCATCTTTCAATTTTGGCTGCCTATGTAGCTCTGGTATTAAATCACAGGAAGCGATATAAATAAAACCTCCTGCGGCAACCGGTAAAAGAAAATTTGAAAAACCATTAAAACGATGAGAAAAGTAAAATCCTATTATTGTACCAATGATAGCAGTAGTAGCAGAGAGAAAATTATAGAATAAAGCCTTTGATTTACTAAAGCCACCGTAAAGCAATACCCCAAAATCCCCTAGCTCCTGTGGTATCTCATGCAGAATGATAGCAAAAGTAGCAGCTAACCCTACTTTAATATCTAATACAAAACTTGTTCCGATAATAAGCCCGTCAATAAAGTTATGGATCCCATCTCCCACGAGATTTAGATAAGTAAAGGTGTGAATTTCGCATTTCCCTTTATGGCAGTGCCGCCAATAGAAGTATTTCTCCAAGATGAAAAACAGCATAAATCCCAAAATAACATAAATAAAAGGCGTCAAATAATCAGCTGAATGTTCAAGTGTCTCAGGTAAAAGATGTAAAAATGCTCCGCCGATTAGCCCGCCTGCTCCAAAACCAACTAATAAAATCAAAATCTCCCTTAATAATTTTTCATTAAGTAAAAGACTAAAAATACCTACTAATGAAATAAGACTTACTACTATGCTAGCACTGACCGGCCATAAGAGATTCATTGTCTACACGCACCTCCATCAGAACAAGGCGGGGTATCGCATCTTTCTGTTCTACCGCAGCAGGTTTTACCTCCCTGTGAGCCAATGATGCGGCTGCCTGTAGATACGAAACTCTGAGAGAACATTTTGTCTAAATTCTCACTATTGCAAAAACTACATCTGATTTCAACGGCATCCTTTGTAACGCCAACTAAGAATTCGTTCACCTTACCACAATCCCTGCATTTATATTCATAGATGGGCATATTTTTCTATCCCTTCCCTTCTTTTATGCAATCTCAATTTGAATCTCTAAGGGTCCCATTTTTTATCTTGTTCTTATCATCCAATAAAATAACCTGCGGCTTTATTAACTTTACCTCGTTATCTTCTGCTAATCCGTATAAAATGATACAAATCCTGTCACCTACTTCTCCCTGCCGCGCTGCCGGGCCATAAAGTGCAATTATCCCGCTATTTTCTTTCTCTCCAATCACATATGTTTCAAGGCGCGCACCGTTGTTAAGGTTTACTACCTGGACTTTTTCGTTCGGCAGGATATTGCTTTTTAACAAAAGCGCCTTATCAATACCAATACTTCCTTCGTAGTAAAGCTCCTTTTTTGTGACTGTAGCATTATGAATTTTAGACTTCAGAACCTGTCTTAACATTTTTATGATTTAACCTTACCTCTTCTTTTTAATGTATCTTCATCGCTTATGGACGCAATATCCTTAAATGTTCTCTCGTCATAAACGGAAACTACATTGATTTCCTTACAAGCGGAAATAAAATAATTTTTTATCTTAAAAATATCTTCCTTTACAAACGGCTTAACATTACAGGGCCTTAACGGCGTATTAACTTGAACTTCATCCGGCTTAATATAATTTGCCAGATAGATATATTTATTAATCTCCTCTTTATTGTTTTCGATAAACATTATCTGTAAGGCTAACTTTCCATGATAACCCTTTTTAAATTCCTTTATCCCTTCTAAAATACTGCCGAATTCTATTTCTTTGGCAGGCCTGTTAATTTCTTGTAAAGATTCCGGCGAACAGGCGTCTAATTTAGCAACCACAAAATCTGTCAAAATAAGCTCTTTTCTTACTTCATCTACTCCCATTAAAGAACCATTAGTCAAAACCGCGATCGTCTCTTTGCGGACTAACTTTACTGCTTTTATTGCTTCGCCTAAATTGGCCGCCAGGGTAGGCTCTCCTCTGCCGGAAAAAGTAATATAATCTATATTTGTTTCGGGCAATTCCCCTAATTCCTCAATAACTTTTTCAACCGGGACATAGGTCTTTCTTTCGAATGTATATTTTTTGGTCGGCCCAAGTTGACAATAAACGCAATCAAAGTTACAGATTTTTTCTTCCTGTGAAAGTAAATCTATGCCCAAAGAACTCCCCAGTCTCCAAGAAGGCACCGGGCCATAAATATATCTATATTTGAGCATAATGACTCTTTCTATAATCGTAAAAGGTAATCTGCAATAGCACGATATAAAGTGCTTACCGCCAGAATTGAACAATGCAAATGATCTTCCGGCAAACCTTTTAGTTTCTTAATCACTTCTGTGGCTGATATTGATAATGCTTCCTTGATAGTCTTGCCTCTGGCTAAACTTGCAGTCATTGCCGCGCAGGATTTTGTGGCATCACAGCCCTGAGTAAAATACTTAACCTCGGTTATTTTATTCTCTTCAATAACTAAGTAGAATTCCATCTCGTCTCCGCAAGGACCCTTGATATATGCAGAGCTTGTCGGGTCATTCATCCTTCCGAATAATTCGGGGTCATTGAGAAGCTTGACTATTTCTTGCGGATAACTAAGCAGACTTTCTTTATCCTCGGATTTATTCATAGTCCCATCCTTTTCTCTAATCTTAAAGCATCTCCCAGATTTTAATAACCTCTTCTTTTATTTTCGTATCTTTATATTCCATTATAGTTTTACCCTCTACCATTGCTTCCACAACAGATTTATCAAATCCGATTTTTCCAATTAAAGAAATGCCGTTTTTATTACAATATTTCTCTATTTTTTCCGACATTTCAGTATTCAAATCATATTTGTTTATCACAAGCTTTACAGCAATACCGAAATGTTTAGCCACATCTATAACCCGCAACGCGTCATGCAGGCCGGAAAGAGTAGGTTCGGTTACAACTATTGCACAATCAATGCCGGAAAGCGAGGCAATTACCGGACACCCTATACCTGGAGCTCCGTCAATAATTACCCAATCGCAATTATTCTTTTCTGCCAGTTCTTTTGCCTGCTTTCTCACCAAAGAAACAAGTTTACCTGAATTCTCTTCAGCGATCCCGAGCCTGGCATGTACCATAGGGCCAAATCGGGTTTCAGAAATAAACCACTCTCCCGCAAGATTCTCTTCCATCTTTATGGCGCCAACCGGACAAATATAACTGCAAAAAGCACACCCTTCGCAGGAAACATGATCAATCACAAAATCATCGCTTATCGCATTAAATCTGCAAGCAACAATACATTTGCCGCATTGTTGACAGATTTTCTTATTAATTGAGGCGCTTAACCCGCTTCTAAATTTATGGCGCTCTTTTATATTCGGCTGCAATAATAAATGTAAATCTGCTGCATCGACATCGCAGTCAGCCATAACCTTATTTTTTGCTAATGCCGCAAATGCCCCTGTAATTACGGTCTTGCCGGTGCCGCCCTTTCCGCTAATAATCACAATCTGCTTCATTTTGTTCTCTCTGCAATCCGTTTATATAATATGGCAAACTCTTTTTCGTATTGGGGAAATGCCGCAACTATGGGTTCTCCCTTGGAATAGGCCATGGCTATTTCTTTTTTAAATGGTATTCTCATCAATACAGGGATATTTTCTTTTTGGCAATACTCTTCGGTTTTATTATTTCCTAAATCAGCGCGGTTAATTACTACCCCAAAAGGAATCGCGAGTTTCTTTAATACTGCTACCGCTAAAATCAGGTCATTTAAACCAAAAGGTGTGGGCTCAGTAACTAATATGCAAAAATCACTGCCCTTGACTGAAGTAACTACAGGACAAGATGTCCCGGGTGGAGCGTCAATAATGACGGTTTTTTTAAGATTTATATGCTCTTTAACCTGCCGGATAAGAGGTGGAGACATTGCTTCGCCTATATTGAGTTTTCCGTGGATAAATTCTATTTTGCCGCAATTGCCTAACTCTACGACGCCGATTTCTCTTTTTACTTCTTTTATCGCGTTTTCAGGGCAAAGAGCACTGCAAGCACCGCAGCCATGGCATAGATGCGCGAATACCAAAGTAGTCCCTTTTTTTCCGTCTTGAGACGGAAGCACTGCTATGGCATTATAAACACAAACCTGAGCACATTTGCCACAGTAATTACATCTTGATTTATCGATTTCAGGGACAGGTATATATGCCTTCTTCTGTTCTTTAATTATCGGCTTTAAAAAGATGTGGGCATTCGGCTCTTCCACATCGCAATCCAGAAACTGCACATTACTCAAAGATAAAGCCAAGTTAACTGCAATCGTCGTCTTACCCGTCCCGCCTTTTCCGCTGGCAACTGAAATAATCATATTAATTGATGGTACGCTATTAAAACTTCCTGAAATTTGCTACTTGCCTTATCAACCTCAAAGCCCTTTTCTATTAAATAGCGCTCTATATCAGGCAAGGTAGTTTTACTGGCCTGGTGCTTTCTGCCTTCACTGGCGTGTATTTTATCCATTAAGCTCATCCCTTCCTTAGTAAAATCGCTTAAAATAAGCTTTCCCTCAAAGGAAAGCAGGCGGATTAACTCATCCAGAACTTTATAGGGATTTATCAAATGGTGGAAGGTGTTTATTGAGAAAATGATATCGAAACTCTTATCTTTAAAACTCAAAGATTCGCCGTTCTCAATACGAAAATCTACCAAGTGGTCAAGCCCAAAATATTTTAGATTTAGCCGCGCAAATTTCTGCTCTTGTTCAGAAATATCAAACGTGGTAAATCGATATCCTTCTTTAGCCAAAGCGAGCGCAAAGTGGCCTTTACCAGTTCCGGCCTCCAATACATCGCCATAAATAGGCTGGGCCTTTTCAATAATGAAGGCCCTCTCCTGGTCAATATCGCAGCCAAAACTTTTATATAAAGCTTTACGCTCTAAATATCGTTTGTGGTTCTCTAATACTTCTTTGTCCAAGACAGCCACTCACTCTCTGACCATTCTTATCCCGCACTTAGGGCAATTCATAGATGCGCAAGGTGTACCTGCCTGATGCACGACTTTAGCCCCACAACTTGGACAGACACAATTTCCTCCCGGTCCTGCGCTACCTCTTCCGCCTCTACCCCGACCCATTCCCATACCCCTTCCCATCCCCGGACCTTGGCCTAAAGGGCCGGTTCCATCGCCTCTTGGCATACTAATCACCTCCTAATCGTGCTCTCTAAATACCTTGTCCTGTGTTGGATCATTGTTTCTAATCCATTCTATAAGCATTGCTGTGTGTTCTTTCTCCTCGTTCATATTATGCGCAAGGAGTTTTTTCAATGACTCATCATCGGTAGCGTCAATCCTCTCCTGATAAAAATCTATTGCTTCAAGTTCTTCCCTTAAGGATTTTCTTGCCCTTTCTAAATCAACGTGCTTAGGGTCTAATTTTTCTAACGGCTCAAAAAATGGCATTCAAATCACCTCCTAAGGTATTGATAATGCGCCATTAGGACATTCGTTTACACAAGCGCCACACTCAACGCAATCATCGTTTATAACTGCCTTTTCTTTCTCCATTTTTATTGCTTGTACCGGACAAATTTCAACGCAAGTGCCACAGCCAGTGCATTTTTTTATATCCACTTTTACTGCCATATACGCTCCTTACACAATAGTGTACACCGGCCTATCCGATAAGGCCGGGTGTTATTATTTATTTTTACCGGGCATACCATACTTTGAACTTACGCTTGGATTTTGCGTTAGTTTAAATTCACCCTTTTTATATTTTTCTACAATATCTTTTACAGTCCCCGAAGCTCCGGCAAAAATATCTATGCCTGCTGCCTGTAGTGTCTGAAAAGCATTTGGCCCTACGTTTCCGGTAAGTACGGCTTTAACTTGTTTAGAAGCAACTAACTGGGCAGACTGGATACCCGCTCCCCCCATTGCTTCAATATTCGGGTTTTGAATAGCTTCGAATTCCAAAGTCTGCGTATCTACGATGATAAAATACTGGCACCTGCCAAAACGCCCGTCAACCTGAGAATCCAACGTATTGCCTTCAGAAGTAATACATATTTTCATGATTTTAACCTCCATTAATGCTCGCAATCTTCTTTATGCGGATGGTCACATTCTGTCTTATCTAATCCATAGCCTTTGCCCGCTCCGGGCCTACAAAGGCTCTCACCGCCCTTTAAAGTGCCGTTTTGTAGCTGCTCAATTACATCATCAATTTTTCCGCTTATGCCGACAATTGCCTCGATGCCATATTCTTGGAAAAATGATGTTGCCCGCATGCCCATACCTCCGGCAACGATACAATTCACGCCTTTTTGATGTAAAAACTCGGGGATTGCCCCCGGCTGATGACCGGGATTTGCGACTTCCGTCCTTTTAGTTACTTTACCGTTCTCAATATCAATGAGCGTAAACGATGGGCACCGGCCAAAATGCGCAGATACAAAACCTCCGTCTGTAGATATAGCTACACGCATAATTACTCCTTTTCTAATAAGCATAGGATGAGGGAATAGAAAATTAAAATCTGTTCCCTCGTCCTATAGCGGTCACTCACTTTTCGTGCCTTGAGCTTTTTCTAAAGTCTCAATACGGCTTTGGATATCCTCAAGCTGCTTTTTTAAAATATCAGCTTCGTTTTTTAAGATATCCGCTTCCTGCTTTGGCGTCATCTCAGGCGCATAAGGATACGCCCCGTCAAAAGCAGGCATACCCATTGAGGCTCTCTGCCAACCGGTAAGCCCGGTTGCGTAATACCAATTCCTTCGGCCTCTTCCGCCCCCTCTGCCAAAGAACCTTTGCCCCGGATACATTGGCCTGTTACCTGATAGAGGCACAGCACAGTAACCTCTGCCTCCACCTGTCATCGGGCCTTGTCCTCTTGGTCCTGTTCCGTCAAAACCTGGCATAGCTACCACCTCCTTTTATTGTTATTGAAAACCATTTCCATTAATAGAGAAAAAAAATATAGCGGTTATTTCTTGCCGCTACATTTTTCGCATAAGCCATAAAACTGAATAATGTGATTATTGATCTTAAAATTATACTTTTTCCCCAAACCCTTCTCTGTTTGCTGCAAGAGCTCCACTTCTTCATCAATAAAGTCTGTATAATCGACCACCCTATTGCAACCGGTACAAACTAAATGATGGTGATGATGCGCTCCTTTGGGGCCTTCGGCAAATTCATACCGCGCCCTACCATCTCCGAAATCAAGTTTATATATCATGCCGAGGCTTGATAAAACATCTAATGTCCTGTAAATAGTGGTTAAACCGATATTCGGATGACGAGGGTGGATTTTCATATAAATATCTTCCGCGCTTAAGTGCTTTTCTGATTTTGCTAAAACTTCAAGAATTGCTTCCCGGCCTAAAGTAAGCCTGTACCCGCACCCCCTGAACTTCCCGTGCCACCATCCTTGTCCTCTACATTCACCTCTTGGCATATTTAACATTACTCTTAATGAAAATGGTTTCCATTATCAAATATACACTATACTAATATTTTTGTCAAGCATTTTTATTGAAATTTTTTGTAAACTTTAATTTTATAAATGAGAGAAATTTATAATCCCAGAAGGATATCTTGCAAAAGATTGGTTTGAACCGTATTTTTCCCGCCACGCTCACTTTGTTCGCTGGCGGGATCCCGCTAAATTTTAATTGTCGTGCGGGAAAAAGAGCGCCGCCTCGTTTTCTCGTCGGAAGCCCCCTATAGGGGGCTTCTTCAGAGCGCTCCGTTTCCAACTTGGCGGTGTTCTTGCGACGAAGTCAGAAGTTTTTACCGCCAAAATTTTATCAATCTTTAACCGCGCCTTGGGGCGCTGCCGTATCTCCCTTTTTGTT
>Ga0154682_121_pt4 | contig 24592 bp, 35 predicted proteins | sample Rifle2008BG13ft_FD_116111 | JGI IMG/M metagenome (GOLD analysis project Ga0154682, IMG submission 116111) | Omnitrophica WOR_2 bacterium RBG_13_41_10
TTAAGAAGCACTTTTTGATAGTCTTTCTTTTACTAGATCGCTGACTAATTTACCATCGGCCCGGCCTGCAATTTGAGCATTGGCCTCTTTCATCACCCGGCCCATATCTTTGGGGCCCGCAGCGCCCGTTACCGTAATGGCCTCTTCGATGATTTTTTTTATCTCTTCAGCTGGGAGCTCGGTAGGTAAGTATGACTTTAAAATCCTTAATTCCCGGGCTTCTTTATCTGCTAAATCTTGGCGGTTACCTTTGGCAAACTGCTCAATAGAGTCCTGATGCTGTTTTATCTGTTTTTTTATTACTATTATGACATCAATATCTTCAAGGACCTTCTTTCTCTTTTCAATCGCCAGGTTCATCAGCTCTGCGCGTAGGAAGCTTAATGTAGAGCTCTTTAAGGTATCCTTATCCTTCATGGCATTTTTGTAATCATTCAAGATTTTTTCTTCTAACATTATCGCCTCCTTTAAAACATAACTATATTTCTAAACCTATTTAAGCGCTCTTCTAAACTATGCAAGCTAAGATTGGCGGTTTTATTCAGGCCAAAATCCTCAATATTAAAAGATGCGGCTATGGTGCCGTAAAGAATGGCTTTTTTAAGGCTAGTGGTATTTATTTTATTTACCTTGGCCAGATACCCCATAAAAGCTCCGGCAAAAGTATCCCCTGCGCCGGTCGGGTCAATTACCTTATCCGTAGGGTATGCCGGCAGGGAAAAAATAAATTTATCGCAGTAAAAAAGCACTCCGTGTTCCCCTTTTTTGATAAGAATCATGCTAGGGCCTAAAGAACGCAAGTATTTGGCTGCCTTTATGAGGTTATGCTCTTGGGACAAGGCCCTGGCCTCTTGGTCGTTAGCCACATAAATATCCACTTTTTTTAAAAGGCCTAAAAGCGAACGGCGTTTATTATTAATCCAATAGTTCATGCTGTCTAAGCCTACTAAATGCGGCGAATACATGCGCTCTAAAAGATGCCTTTGTATATCGGGATCGACATTAGCCAGAAAAATATGTTTTATCTTTTTTTCTTCTTCGGAAACCCTGGGCTTAAAAGCAGATAATACTCCAAATTCCGTATTCAGGGTAAAGGCGGTATTTAAATCTCCCCGGTATTCTCCTTCCCATTTAAAACTCTTTCCTTTTTCAATAATCAGAGAAGTTAAAATCAGGCCTTTTTTACGCAAGAATTTTATATACTTGGCGGGAAAATCTCTGCCGATTATCGCTACCAGGCTTACCTTAGTAAAGAGGCGCGCAGACATGGCAAAATGCACTGCCGAACCACCTAATATATGTTTTCTTGTTCCGAAAGGGGTTTTTACCGTATCTAAGGCTACTGTTCCTAAAACAATTACGCTCATCTTATAAATATTAAGGCGGTTATGGCAATAATTATACAGTAATAACCAAAATAATACAATTTGGCTTTATTTAAAATTATTTTCAACAGCCATAATGCCAAAATCCCTGCCAAAAAACTAAAGATAAATCCTACCAGGAGTTTATCAAATTCTAGGCCACAGGCAACAATATCCTTTGCTTCTAATAACGCCGCCCCTAAGATTGCCGGGATTGAGGCTAAGAAGGAAAAACGAAAGCTGGTATTTTTATCCACACCTCTAAATAAAAGCGTAGAAATAGTAATACCGGAACGTGAAATTCCCGGTATAACCGCAATCCCTTGAGCAAACCCTAAGGCCAGCGCATCTTTTGTGCCGGGAATATTATTTTGGCCTTCTTTAAACCTCTTGGTAAATATAAGCAGTAATCCGGTAAATAGCCATCCTACTATAACAATGCGCGGAGAAGAAAAAAGGTTCTCAAAAAAACCCTTACCTGATATAGCGATAACTCCCGTAATTATAGTAACAATGATAATCAAAAATAAAGTCTTTTTGTCGCCTAAAGCCCTCATGATATCTTTAAAGAAAAAAATAATCAACGCCAGGGTAGTGCCTAAATGCAATACCAAGGATAATGCAAGCTGCTCACTGTTCATCCCAAACAATCTTTGCAAAATCACCAAATGCCCGGAGCTGCTAACGGGAAAAAATTCGGTTAATCCTTGGACTATACCGAGAATTATGTATTTAAACATAGCTATTTATGCTGCGCTAAAAATAATTCTAAATCTTGGGGTAAATCAATATCTAGGTGGACAGGTTTTTTGGTTACTGGATGTATAAAATCTATTGTCTTTGCATGCAGGCAGACTCTTTTGGCTTTGAGTTTAAAATCCCGGCGAAAGGCGTATTTTGTTTCACCCACTAAAGGATGGCCGATATATTTAAAGTGTAGCCTAATCTGGTTTGTCCGGCCAGTTAAAGGCATAATCTCAACAATGCTGAATTCTTTTCTATACTCGATCACCCTGTATTTAGTCAGGGCCGGCCTTTTCTCTAAAGGATAATTTATTTCTGATTCGGCGTGAGTTAAACTGCCATGGACAAAAGCGATATAGCTTTTTTTTATTTTTTTCTCTTTAAAAAGTTCCATGGTTTTCTTCTGCATTGCCTTGCCTTTAGCATAAATCACCAAACCGGAAGTTTCCCTATCCAGACGGTGACAGGGATGCAGCCGGTAAGCTATTTTTTTATCTTTTAACTCCCCATTTAAAACAGCGGTTAATGTATAACGCTCATTTCTGGGGGTGGGTATACTTAATAATCCGGCGGGCTTATTTACTACTAACAACCAATCATCTTCATAAACTACAGGGATATTCCTGATCTTGTATAAAAAACCATCGCCCATTAAATTATCTGAAGCATTTTATCTATGGCGTGCCTGGCGCGCCTACGGATATCATCGGAAACCCGCACTTCATCTTTAAGTTCTTCTAATGCCCAAAGGATTTTTTCCTGCGTGATGCGTTTCATATTAGGGCATACTGCTGCCTCTGAGGCAGGATAAAATTCTTTTTGGGGGTTATCTTTCTTTAACCGATAGATCAAGCCCACCTCTGTGCCGACGATTATTTCTTTGGCAGGCGTCTCTTTGGCGAATTTACCCATTTGGCTGGTAGATAATACCACATCTGCCATAGCTACTACTGAAGACAGGCATTCCGGATGCACCATAACTTTAGCCTTAGGATGGAACTTCTTTTCTCTTAGGATATCCTGCGGCAATATCTTTACATGGGTAGGGCAAAAACCGTTCCATTTAATCAGTGTTCTTCCTGTTTTCTTTTCCACATAGTCTGCTAAATATTTATCCGGGATAAAAATAACCTCTTTCTTATCTTTTAAGGCATTAATGACGGCTACGGCATTGGTCGAGGTACAACAAACATCCAATTCTGCTTTTACTTCTGCAGAAGTATTTACATAGCCTACGACCGCTGCCTGAGGATGTTTTTCTTTTAATTTTCGTAGCGCCTCTGTTGTAATCATGTTCGCCATGGGGCAACCGGCATTTAGATCGGGAATAAGTACTGTTTTATCCGGGCAAAGGATAGAGGCGGTCTCAGCCATAAAATGTACGCCGCAAAAAACAATCACCTTGGCATCTGTATTTGCTGCTATCCGGCTAAGCTCCAAAGAATCCCCTCTATAATCGGCAATATCCTGCACTTCGGGCAATTGATAATTATGCACCAAGATAATGGCATGCCGCTTCTTTTTTAGTTCCTGGATTTTTTCGCTTAAGCCTTTTGTCTTCATTTAATCTAAAACCTCATCGATAATTCCGCCGCCGATCACCGTATTTTTATCATAAAAAACTGCGGATTGGCCCGGGGTGATGGCAAATTGGGGCTTAGCAAATATTACCTTTATTTTGCCTTTGATAATCTCAAGCCTTGCCTTGGCTTCGGGGTGATTATACCTTATCCGCACCCTTAAATCAAATTTATTTTTTGGAGGCCTCAAAATAAAGTGCGGCTGTTTGACTAAAAATGCTCTTTTATAAACCTGCTCTCTTTCCCCGACAACTATCCTATTTGTCCTGGCATCTATTCTAGTTACATATAAGGGGTATCCTCTTGCTATGCCTAATCCTTGCCTTTGGCCTATGGTATAGAAAGCTATTCCCTGGTGCTTGCCTAATATTTTCCCCGTAGTATCGCTAATGTATCCGGGCCGGGTGTCTTCTAGCCGACTCTTAAGAAACGAGCGGTATTCTTGATCGGGTAAAAAACAGATTTCTTGACTAGCTGGTTTTTGGGCAACCGACAGATGAAACCTTTGGGCTAAGCCGCGCACCTCTTCCTTGGTATATCCGCTTAAAGGAAAAATAATGTGCTTTAGCTGACTTTGTTTAAGTCGATATAAAAAGTAAGACTGGTCCTTTTTTAAGCCTTTTGCCTTTTTAAGCAAATAACTTGTGACTTGTGACTTATGACTTGTGACTTTCTCAATACGCGCATAGTGGCCGGTAGCTAAATACCGGGCCCCTAAAGAAAAGGCCTTTTTTAATAAAGCATCAAATTTAATATACTGATTGCACCTTATGCAGGGATTAGGGGTTTTGCCGCGAAAATACTGTTGGCAGAAATCTTTAAGGACTTTTTCTAAAAAAGCCTTTTGCATATTTACTATATAGTGTTTTATTCCTAAGGCATGGGCCACACGCCGGGCATCTTCTATGCCCTGCACACCACAACAAGAAGGTTTATTGCTTTGAGGATCAGGCAGGTTAAAACACATGGTAATTCCTATGACTTCAAATCCCTGCTTTTGTAATAAAGCCGCTGCTACTGCAGAATCTACTCCGCCGCTCATTGCTACAGCTATGCGTTCCTTCATGGAATTTTTATTATTTACTTATGGCGAACTTTTAGATAAACTTTCAGGGGCTGTACTCTTTCATTATTAGCGAATAGCCAAAGACGCCTGCGCCGCTGATCCTCACGGGAATCCTGCGTTTGTCGGTAGTAACCCAGATTTCAAACTTTTTGGGTATGCTATCAAATCGATAAACTTCAAATATATTCTTGCCGATCTTTAATTTTTCTATAGCTGTTAATTTAATAGTAAACTTTTGATTGGGTAGCTCTACCGCTAAGCTCCAGCCAATTTTAAGGTTGGGGATATGCCTTAAATAGAAAGGCAGCATGATGGCATTGTGTATAACAGCGCCGCATTTTATCTTGAGCTCTTCCTTTTTCTTTCCTTTATGTTTAGTAATGGTAAGGATAAATTTCTTTTGATCGTAAGACTCTATAATTTTTTCTTTACCGGAGAATGAACGGATATTGCGGATTATTCTGATAGGTAGGCCGGTTTTGGGATTATAATAAATCTCTTCTAAATCATAAAAATTGGTTACTTTGGTTTCAAAGGTTACCAGGCAATCTTTCAACCGGCTAAATGTTGCCCGGCCTAATTTAAAGGCGCCCAGCTTAACGTTGTAAATTATCTTTTCGCCAATAAACTGCCCTGCGGTGTCATTCTTGGTCTGGATAGCATACTGGCTGGCTAGGGGGCCTAGCAAGAGAAAACTTAAAAGAATAAAAAAAACCGCTAAGATAACTTTACGCATTGAATAAAAAAGGGCGCACCTTAAAAAGGGGCACCCTTTTCCTTAAAATCAAAAAAACGTCCATTATTATGTCCGAAAAAAGGCCGCCTAAAATACCGGCCTGTTTTATTTTCTAGGTTATAGTTTCACTACTTTTGTGGCTTGTTCGCCTTTAGGGCCCTTTTCAACTTCAAATTCAACTTCTTGGCCTTCTTCTAAAGTCTTGTAGCCGTCACCCTGAATTGCGCTATGATGCACAAAAACATCACTGCCTGCTTCGGTAGTAATAAATCCATACCCCTTCTGGTTGCTGAACCACTTCACTTTGCCTTTTGCCATTTGTTACTGTCCTCCTTTCACTAAAAAATTTCCGTAAATAACGGTAGAAAAAAACCGCAAGGCGAGTTACTCTCTCTCCTTACGGTCTAAGATTTCCACTCCCTTATTTACTGAAAGAGAAGTATATACTATTTTTTGCTATTTGTCAACTAAATAATTCCTTAAAATTGTAGTAACCCAAGACTTTCACTTTGGCTTTGGACCTAGATTCCAACCAGTCATGTAGCTTATCCATAAACCGCTGGTGATAAGCTTCATTCCTCCATTTATATACAGAAAGGTATTGGTTTTTATGGCCGCTGCGCTTCATAGTAAAACAGGCTAAGTGCCCCCGTTCTTTTTTGGCATACCTTGCCCACATTCTACAATCTTTAATATAAGCGGGTACTTCCTTCGGGGAAATTTCAAATAATACAGCGTGTATGAACATAGTTATTTAGCCTTTATCAACTCCGCGCAATCAAAATAAACCGTGCCTTTTGCCTCGGGCCGAGGTTCGAATTGGAAACTCCTTATAGGAAAATCTAAATTAGAATTCTTATCCGCATTATCCGGCTGCCAATCGCTTCTGACAAAGAAATCATTAAAAGGAATGATGACTTTTTTCCAACCGGTAAAATTATCCTCCACCATAAAACGCCAGATCTCTTTGCCGTTATCCTTGATGTCAAAGGCAATGTTGGCCTTGGAATTGCTACCGTACATATAAAAAGATATGGCGTAGAGTTTTGTCCAATCAACGGCTTCAGGAGCTACTAACCAACCGGTATTTTTTGCATCTAAATCAGAGCCTCTGGCTGCCCACATATATCCTCCTGGGACAGCGTCATAGGTTATTTCTAAGGACTGGTTACCGCATTTCTTAATATCGGTTGACCCTTTTACCGTAACCGAAGAGCCTCCTCCTGCTCCGTAATCCACTGTCCCTTCAGGCCCGCCCGATATGGGATTCTCAAAATCATCGATCAATATAGCATCCTCTTGGGCATAGCTATAAACTGTAAGGGATAAAACAAAAATTATAAAAAGGCAAAATATCTTCATAGTGCCTCCTTTTAGGAAAACTTTTATAAGTATACCACATCTTAAAGCAAAATTTGTGATTTTTTTTACCACTCTATTCTTAAGCCGCCTTCTATCCATCTTCCGGGCTGGGGTATTCCTTCTATCTCTTGATATTCAACGTTGAATAAATTTGTAGCCCGAGAAAAAAGATGAAGTTTCTTATTTAAGTCATAGGAAAGATACGCATCCAAGAGAAACCATCCGCGGCGATTGGGCTTTTTTTTGTATACTGCGCTAATGGTCTGGACGCCGAAAGGAAGTTTAAATTTTAAGGTATTATTCACTAAATGCTGAGTATAATTCTGTCCGTATTTGTAAAAGCAATCTTCCTTGTCGCTATCTTTGTTGATATAGGCATAGGCCAAATCAAAATAAATGTATGGGTTTAATTTAGTATTAAGGTAGGCTTCTGTCCCCCATACCCTATCCTCTGTGATATTTTCCGCCTGCCACTTGGTATCTAAGGGCGTACGTTTTATCCAATCAATCATATCCTCTTCTTGCCTGAAAAAACAAGCTATGCCAGCGGAAAAGTCTTTCTCTTTATAATCGTATCCGGCTTGATAATTAAGCGATTTCTCCGCTGATAAAGAAGAATTGCCTATGGTGGTAGGGTCATTATAATAAAGCTCGGTAAAAGAAGGCAGGCGTATGTTTCTAGCTAATCCTAAACTAAAAGAGCTATTTAAAGAACAAAGGAATTTTAGGTTTGCCGAACCCGTGTATATTTGATTAAAGCTATCGAAGTTATCGCTGCGAAAGGATGCCCCTAAAGAAATAAAAGAATTCAGTTCTTTAGCGGCATCAAAAAATATACTTTCGTGGTTGCGGACATGTTCGCCTAAGCTGGTGGAATTAATGCGCTCTTGGCCATACTCTAGCCCTAGGCCTAGATTGCCAAAATAAGTTTCTTTTTGAAAATATATCTTCGGGGTAAACATATCGGTCGAGTGATGAGCCAGATAACTGCTGCGTTGCATGGTTTTATCTAAGACAAATTTATCATAATGCCTGCGCCAGATAAAATCCGGCCTGATCATAAAACCATTTTTATCTAATTTTAACCCGCTAGCCAATAGAATTGTCTTTGTCCATTCGCGAGATGGGTAACCCAATCCGGGGGTATAAAAATCATAGGCGCCGAATTCTTTTTCCTGATACCCTAAATTTAAATTGAATTCACCGTCAGGAATTGCTACAAAAGAAGCAAACGAAGCAGTAATTTTCTTAAAATCGGTATCGTACCTAAAACCTCCCGATTCTTTTCTTTCCAGAGAAAACCTTATTCCTGAATTATCATTATTATTGCTGATACCGGCAAGTATAGATGTGGTATCATATTGCCCACCGCCTAACTCCAAAATGCATTTTTTTTCATCGGGCTTTTTACTAATTATATTTACTGCCCCTCCTATGGTATCCGGGCCTAATAAAGAAGAAGCTGCACCCGGTATCACTTCTATCCTCTCTATGTCCAGGCCCGTTAGAGGGATATCGCAATTATGGTGACCGGTCTGCGGATCATTAAGGCGCTGGCCGTCCATTAAAAGCAATACCCCTTGAAAATTAGAGCCTCTTAGGGAAAAATCCGATTGAATTCCTGAATTGAGGGAACGGCTTTGTAAGTCTATAGGTAACAAACTTAATGTTTCTAACGGCGAAGTCAAAATAAGTTCCTGAATATCATTTTCTTTTAAGGAATAGGTTTTTGTAAGCCAGATGTTATTTTTAATCACGACAATGGGTTCTAATGTCAAATTGATATCTTCTTCTGAAGCAAAAAGAAAAGTTGTATTGAATAGCATAAGGGTAAGGAAAAAAGCAAATTTAGGGTGAGGCATAATAAAATTATAGATTATGCGGATAGTTTGTCAACTTATAATTATTTTTTGGTTTACATTTCGGCGGGGCGGCGAAGGAAGAAATTACCTACAATGGACTATATCTGCGGCCATAATCTTCTCTATAAGGCCGCTGTCGCAACGGACTAATAAGCCTCCGTCAGTATCTATATCTATTGCTTGGCCTTCGAGGTGGGTTTTTTGATAGTTAACCTTGATACGCTTACCTAAGGTAGCACTATTCAGGCGCCATTTTTCAATAATATGCTGGCCTCCTTTTTGCTGAAAGATAATATAGTTGGTTTCTATGCTACGTAATATATCCTGAATGAGGCTTAGGCGGCCTACTTCTTCTTTTGCCTCTTCTTTTAGGGAGGTAGCGCCTTCTACCAGGGACTTTTTATCATTATTGACATTTAAACCAATCCCTATAACTACGAAATGCGTAATATCCATTTCTGCGTTCAGCTCAGTTAAGATTCCCCCTACTTTTTTATTATGTATCAAAAGATCATTCGGCCACTTTATCTTGGTATCGAGGCCTATCTGGCTTTTTATCGCCTCAAGGATACTTACCGCACAAAGCAGCGTAAGTAAAGGCGTAGAATTAGGCAAGATATCCGGCCTTAAAATAATCGATAAATAAATGCCTTTATATTTCGGGGAAAACCAGCATCTCGCCATCCTGCCCCTGCCTTTAGTCTGGGTTTCTGCTACTACTATTGTTCCTTCGGGTGAACCTTTTATGCCTAATCCCGTAGCAATATCCATAGTGGAAGAAACCGCATCAAAATAATAAATCTTTTTACCCATAAATTTACTATTAAGATGTTGGCTAATCTCAAGAGGAAAGAGCCTATCCGGAGAAGAAACAAGCTTATAACCTAAGTGCGGCACTGCCACAATATGATATCCTGTATCCCGTAATTCTTGGATATGTTTCCATAATGCCTGACGGCTTACTCCTAAGGAATGGCTTATCTGATCACCAGAGACATAATTTGGTTTTCTTTTTAAAAACTCCAATATTTTTTCTTCTAACATATTGATTACGGTGTTTTTGAAATATTCTTCTGATAATCCTCAAGGGCTGCCTTTAATGCCTGTTCCGCTAAAACCGAACAATGCATCTTTATCGGCGGAAGGCCCCCTAATGCCTCTGCCACTACTTTATTGGAAATATCTAAGGCCTCTTTAGTAGTCTTACCTTTTACCATTTCCGTAACCATGGAACTGGTGGCTATAGCTGCTCCACAGCCGAAAGTTTTAAACTTTGCATCTATAATTATTCCGTCTTTAACTTTTATGTAAAGTGCCATTACGTCTCCACAGATAGGATTGCCTACCCTGCCTATGCCATCGGGATCTTTGATTTCACCGACATTACGCGGGTGCATAAAATGATCCATAACTTTTTCGCTGTAATTTTCCATTTATTTTGCCTCTTTATATAATGGGGACATCAGGCGTAATTTTTGCACAATTTTTGGCAGGACACCTAGGAGATAATCGATATCACTCTCTTTGGTATATCTACCTAAGGTTAACCTAAGAGATCCATGCGCTAATTCAGGGGGTTGCCCGATTGCTAATAAAACGTGGGATGGCTCCAGGCTAGAAGAAGTGCAGGCAGAGCCAGTAGAAACAGCAATACCCTCTATATCTAAATTTAAGATTATGGACTCTCCCTCAATATATTCTATGGAAATATTTACATTGTTAGGAAGCCTCAAAGTAGGATGGCCATTAAGATAAGTATGCGGTATTTTTTCTTGTATCGTTTTTATAAGCCTGTCCCGTAATTTAGATTGATCTTCCATCTCTTGCTTCATATTATCCTGGCAAAGCTCAACAGCCTTACCCAAACCTACAATCCCGGGTGTATTATAGGTTGATGAGCGCCTATTTCTTTCCTGATCTCCGCCGTGTAAAAATCTTTCAATGCGTGTGCCTTTTCTTATATACAAAGCCCCTATTCCTTTAGGCCCGTAGAATTTATGCGCCGATAAAGATAAAAGGTCAACATTCAAATCATCTACCTTTACCGGGATATGCCCGACAGTCTGGACAGCGTCAGTATGAAAATATATTCCGTTTTCTCTGGCAATTTTACCTATTTCTGCGATTGGCTGTATAGTACCGATTTCGTTATTGGCATGCATTACTGAAATGAGAATGGTTTTTTCGGTAATAGCTTTTTTAATATCTTGCGGGTTAATTAAACCATATTTATCTGGCCCCACAAAGTTAACTTTAAAACCCCTGCTTTCTAAAAACTTACATGGTTCAATTATAGCATGATGCTCAATGGCGGTAGTAATAATATGGTTGCCTTTTTTCTGCATGGCATAGGCGATACCTTGGATGGCAAAGTTGTTGGATTCCGTGCCCCCTGAAGTAAAAACAATCTCTTGAGGTTGAGCTCCTAAAAATGCAGCGGTTTTTTCCCGCGCATCTTCAATTGCCTTTTTTGCCTCCTGGCCAAAAGAATGTATACTGGAAGGGTTACCGAATTTATCAAAGAAATACGGCTGCATTGCTTTGATAACTTCCGGATCAGTCGGTGTGGTAGCAGCATAATCTAAATATATTTTTTTCATACCTTAGGCCTTCTTTAAAACTTCGTTCATGCTTCCTGTACGGTATCCTTCTAAATCCAAAGTAACATAATTATAACCTAGCTGCTTCATTTTTCTAGTAATTAAGCCTCTTTTTTGAACAGCCAAGAGGATATCTTTAGGAGTCATTTCCAAACGGCAAAGGCCGTTATAATGCCTTAAGCGCACTTGGATAAAGCCCTGTCTTTTTAAAAATGCTTCTGCTTGGTTAATTTTATTTAAAAGGGGTACGGATATTTTTTCACCATAAGCAATCCGGGAAGCCAGACACGCCAATGCCGGCTTATTCCAAGTAGGCAGCTTAAGCCGTTTACTAATTTTTCTGATATCTGCTTTAGTAAATCCCGCCTCTGCTAAGGGAGAGCGAATACCTAATTCTTTTTTGGCGATACTGCCAGGCCGAAAATCATTATTATCTGAAAGGTTGGTGGCATCTATGACAAACTTTATATTTTTTTTCTTAGCAATTTCTTTTAGCCTGCGAAAAAGCTCTTTTTTGCAGAAATAACAACGATTGCTTCTGTTGACAATAAATTGCCTATTTTTTAATTCGCATGTTTTAATAACCCGCTGTTTTACTCCCAGATTCCTCGCCATAATTTTAGAAAAAATAAGCTCATCTTGAGGATAAGTAGGAGAAACTGCCGTTACTGCTAAAACTTCGCCACCTAAGACATCCCGCGCAAGCTTTAAAAGCAAAGTACTATCTACTCCGCCGGAATAGGCAATTAATACCGACCCCATTTTCTTTAATATTTTTTTTATTTTTTGGAGCTTATTCATTTAGAAATGGACTTCCATGGCACGGGTAGGGCAGACCTTTACGCAGAGTTCACAGGCAATACATTTATTTTCATAAAAATGCACTTTGCGTGTCAGCGGTTCTACTACCAAAGCCCCGACAGGACAAATTGGCACGCATACGCCGCAGTCAGTACATTTGGCTTCGTTGCGGATAACATCCTGGCTTAAGGGTTGAATTTTAACTCCGCAGGATTCTAGGTATTCCATGCTTTTCTTAAAATTTTTATCTTCGCCGGTTAGCTCCAAGACCATCAGGCCTTCCTCTTGAGGAGTAACATAGGCCTTGAGGATATTAAACTGGAGGTCGTATTCTTTTACCAATTTATAAACAATAGGTTGGTCCACCAGGCGATGGGGAAAATGTAAAACAATTTTTTTAGAGGTCATCTCTATCTAATCTCCTAATCTAACGGTCTTTCTTTTAAAGGCCTTAAGGCATACCCTGATTCTGCGCCCGGCAAACTAGCTACGGCTTCAGTTAAAAGAAAATCTCCTTTTTTAATCCAGGATTTTAATTCCTCGGCAATCTGCCTGGCCTTGGAATAACTGGATAAATTACCTGTTGGCACATCCTTACCCTGGATACTAATCTTACCGGATTTCAGTTGGGCATAATTTACCTCACCCAGACTCCCGGGAACCATCGCTGGATAAGCAGAACTATAATCCACGATTTGGGTATATATTTCTTCATCTTTGGCTGCAGCAAATTTAATGACCTCTTCGTCTAATACAGGGATAGGAACACCTATACCCACGGTTAAAGTAACACCATACCCAAGCATACTTGTCCCCATAAGCCAATCGGATTTCATTTGTTTTAAGTCACCGATTACCGCAATGGTGCCTGCTGGCATCGCTGGTATGCCGTTATCTTTTCTTTTGACACCGGGATTATGCTGTGTGCCCTGCCAAGCAACATAACCTATGCCGCCTCCTAAGAAAATCTTTGTGCCTATACCAATGGTTTTATAATAAGGATCCTTTAAAAGCGGAGAAAGTTGCCCTGCTGAACAATAATTTGCATTACCCAGCTTTGGCTTTAATACGCCCATATAGGTATAGATTATTTTGTCCGATAAATTTACCGCTACGTTATAATTTTGATAGCAATTGCGGATATTAAATAATACTGCTTCATTTAAATCTTTGATATTAATAAAGGTCTCTAGCTTCTTACGCGGATAACAATCAGTGCCGTAGGCCGTGGCTTCTAAGCGTATATCTTTACCTGCGACTAACTCTTGAATTACATGTCCGCCGCCGTATTTAAATTCACCGGGAAAAACTTTATTTTGTGGGTCGTCATCGGGTAAAGCAGTTACGCCTAAGTAAACATCTACTGCAGCAAATCCACAGTAAAGAGGCACACCATTAAACTTACAGCTTCCTCCCCCTAATTTTATTCTGGGTTTGGAGTGTCCTATATTAAAATAAGCCCCGGAGGAACACATCGGGCCAAAGGTAGCGGTAGTCACGACATCTACTTCTTCGCTAGCCTTCTTAATGCCTTTTTTTTGGACTAGCTCAATAATTTCTTCGGCAGTTGCCACCACTGCCTGGCCTTTTTTAATTTTTTCATTTATTTCTTTTATTGTTCTCATCAGTATTACCTCTTTATATAGAAATAACTTCTTTTATCTCGGGTATCTCTTCTTTTAACAACCTTTCAATCCCCATCTTTAAAGTCATTTGGCTCATCGGGCAACAGCCGCAGGCGCCGGTAAGTTTTAATTTTACTACACCTTCATCCGATACATCTATTAATTCTACGTTGCCTCCGTCGGCAACCAGCATAGGCCTAATTTTCTCTAATGCCTCTTCTATTTTCTCTTTCATAAAAATCTCCTTATTTTTAAATAAACAATTCTGTGCTGCTGTATCTTTCTCCTGTGTCCGGCAATATCACTATAACGAGTTTGCCTTTATTTTCTTTACGTCTGGCTACTTCCACTGCCGCAAAGGTAGCTGCTCCAGAAGAAATGCCTACTAAAATCCCCTCCTCTTTGGCTAATCTTCTGGCTGTCCGGGTTGCATCTTCATTAGAAACTTGAATTATTTCATCAATGATTTTTGTATTTAGGACCCCTGGTACAAAACCTGCTCCAATGCCTTGAATTTTATGCGCACCCGGCTTACCCCCGCTTAAAACAGGAGAATCCCTAGGCTCAACCGCAATGGCGCAAAACGACGGTTTCCTTTTTTTAATCACCTCAGCTACGCCTGTAATTGTACCACCAGTTCCTACGCCTGCAACTAAAATATCTACCTTGCCTTCGGTATCGTCCCAGATTTCCTCGGCAGTGGTACGACGATGTACCTCGGGATTCGCCGGATTCTTAAATTGCTGTGGTATAAAATAGCGGCTGTCTTTTTTAGCTAATTCTTCTGCCCTTTTAACTGCACCGCTCATCCCTTCGGAAGCCGGAGTAAGTATAAGCTCAGCGCCAAATGCGCTTAAAAGTTTTCTACGTTCTATACTCATGGTTTCAGGCATAGTTAAGACTAATTTATAGCCCTTCACCACGCAGACAAAGGCAAGGGCAATACCGGTATTTCCCGAAGTGGGTTCTAAGATTATGGTTTCCTTTTTTATTTTGCCTTCCTTTTCTGCCGCCTCAATCATACTCAAACCGATTCTATCTTTAACCGAAGAGCAGGGATTGAAGAATTCTAATTTCGCAACTACACTAGCAACGCAATCTTGGGTTAATCTATTTAAGCGCACCAAAGGCGTATGGCCAATAAGTTCTGTAATATTTTTGGCTATTTTTGACATTTAACCTCATTTTTTCTCAATCAACTACAGGATTAATTATAACATCATCGATTCTAAATTGCCAGAGCTTCTTTAGCAAGCAGTTCTTTGGCTAAAGTAGCAGCCCTTTTGCCAGAAACAAGCATCCCTGCAAATGTTGGCCCCATGCGCGGTAATCCAAATACTGTAGCCACGCTCATGCCGCAGGCAATTAGTCCGGGATAAATCTCTTTGGTGTATTCTACGACTAAATCCTCAGAAGCCCCAACATCCATCGGCCCAAAACCTTTAGTTTTAATTAATCCTCTTCTTTCTAAGGCAGCGGCAACTGCGGCATCGTGGCCCGTAGCATCAATAATTAGTTTTGCTTCAATAGCCACAGGGTCAACACAGGTAATTTGTTTTGGCAGGATAGAAACAGGGGCCCAATTCACCACTACCCCGCCTATACGATTTCCCTTAAGAATAACGTCATCAAACTTGGTCAAATTTAAGAACTTTACGCCGCTATCACAGGCAGAAGCAATGAGCTTAGAACATGCATGTGGGCCACTAGCCGTAAACAAACCAGGTTCTACTTGCCGATAAGGAATGGATAATTCCTCTAATATATCCTGCGCGGGGCTACGAAAAGTTACTACATTCATCAGGTAACCACCGACCCAAAAACCACCGCCCAAATAATTATTAGACTCAATAATCAAAACCTTTAAGCCGTCTTTGGCTAATTCTCTACCTGCCACCAACCCGCTGGGTCCGGCACCGATAATAACGACCTCCGAGGCTAAATTAGCTAAGAATTCTTGGGAAAATTCCCTGACAATCGCAGCAGTAACTTGATTTTCTGATACTTGAGCAAATTTCTCCATTTTACCTCCCTTAAAACGAGGCACTCTTATTTAATGAGTGCCCCATCAATAATACTATCTTAACTGCTACAATTGGCACAAGAGCAGGCACAACAACCGCACTCTTGCTGGGTTAGGCGCTTACAGTTGGCAAAGACATAAGCAGTAGAAGCGGCCAGAAGCACCGCCGCAACAGCGATAATCACAAAATTTTTTAACATACTGCACCTCCTTTATCCTAAATATTGTAGGCGAAAGCTGATTTGTGTTTAGCTTTCTGTTTATCCACCATATCTTTCAAAGTAACGGCACGCAAAGTCTGAGTAATCTTATCGGTAATTTCTTGCCAAATATCTCTGGTTACACAAAATTGAACACGCCGACAGACTGAAGTATTCTCTACGCATTCTACCAAAGAAAGGGACCCCTCTAAAACATCAATTATCTCTTTTAAGTTAATTTCTGATGGCGGCTTAGCCAAGGCATATCCGCCATGTGCACCCCTGCTAGAATTTATTAAACCTGCAGTCTTAAGGGGCGTAATTAAATGCCATAAATACTTTTCAGAAATTTCCTGACGGCCAGCAATATCCTTAAGAAAGACCGGGCCTTTTCCATAACATAAGGCTAATTCCAACATTAACCTTACTCCGTAACGGCCCTTAGTAGATAATTTCATTTCATACCCTCCGATTTAACAAATTACTACTATTTCTATTAAGTTAGTAGAGTATAATATAAAAAATAAATTTTGTCAAGTAAAAAATTAACTTGATAGTCTTTTTTGCAGAAATTCTCTAAATTCTGGGGGGAATTCGATTTTAGCCTTTCCTGCGGAGCATTTCTCTATATTTTCTATAATCTTAGGCAGCCTATTATAAGGCATGCTGATTAAGAGCTTGTCTTTTTCTACATTGCACATCTTTCGTGCGGTATAATCATAGAAAGACAAATTAAGTTCTCCTGTTAATAAGGGGTATATGATACTCATCCTACAGGTAGGCCCACCGATTTTAATCTTGGGCATAATTCCGTCCGCAAACATGGCTAAAGTAAGTATACGGCAGGCCTGCTCTGCATTAACTATCAGAATGACCAGCCCGGGTTCAAGGTGCGCTTTTTCTAAAGGCGAAAGTAAGAAATAAGAACTGGAATTATCAGGAACTGGCTCCATTTGGGAGATTAATTTATCCAGGGCCTGATAAGAACAAAATAATTTTTCTCCTTCTACTACAAATTTCTTGATCATATTTATAATCTTGGGGTCATCAATCTTGTTAAATCCCAAGTGCCAGCTGGCGCCAAAGCAGGCGTTAGTTTTTTTATCAATCTGTAATGTCGCACCCTTTCCTGCATCTAGGATTGCCCTACAGATGCGTAACTTTTTATCTTCAACTGTTAAAAACGGCTCCTTTAGGCAGCTTAAAGCTACGGGGCTATATTCTAAACTAAGCCATTCCTTTAGCACTATAGAATATTCCTGCCATTCTTTTTTATCGTTCATTTCAATTTATCCTGTTTTAGCTAAATATTTAAAAGCGCTTAGCGCTGCTTTAGAGCCTTCTCCGGCGGCAATAATTATTTGCTTTTCCTGCACATCCGTGACATCCCCTGCAGCAAATATACCGGGAATATTGGTTTCATTACTGCGGTTAATTTTAATTTCGCCTCGCTCATTTTTCTGGACATCTTGCACAAATTCTGAATTGGGCACAAGGCCGATCTCTACAAATACCCCTTCTACCGCTAAGGTTTTTATTTCCTTGCCCGTGCTGATATTTATACCCTTAACCAGACTGTCACCGAATATTCCTTTCACTTGCGTATTATTCATTATGGTTACTTTATCGTTTTTTTCTACTTGTTCTCTCATGATTGCTTCTGCGCCAAGATTAGCGGCGGCATTAATAAGATAAATGTGTTTGGCTATAGTTAGTAATTGTAAAACTGCATCTAAAGCAGAATTGCCTCCGCCGATAACAGCGACTTCCTTATCGGCAAACAAAGGCCCGTCACAAATAGCGCAATAAGTCAACCCTTTATTTTTAAATTCTTTTTCACCCGGCACCCCTAATTCTTTTGTTTTTTTTCCGGATGCGATAATCACAGCCCTGGCTTCGTATGAACCCTTGTCGGACTCACCCCAGATGTAATCTTTAATTTTCTTTATTTCAGTTACCCGTTCGTTCTCCTTAAGTGGAATATTGAACTTACGCATGTGCTCTTCGAATTTACCGGCTAACTCCGGCCCTGTGATAAACTGGTAACCGGTGTAATTTTCGATATCGCCGCTCCAAGCTGCCTGGCCGCCGATATCCTTAGTAATCACTAAAAGATTTAGCCTACGGCGCGCAGCATAGACGCTAGCGGTTATCCCTGCAGGCCCTGCGCCAATAATAATTAAATCATACATGTTAGTTACAATTCCAGTGCTTGTTTTATTTTATCCTTATCAAACCCGATAATAATCTCACCATCTATATCTATTACCGGAACCCCCATCTGTCCGGATTTTTTTATCATTTCTTCGGCTGCTACTTGGTTGCTGCCAACATCTAGATCCTCAAAAGCTATATTATTGTCTTTTAAGAATTGCTTTGCTCGTATACAAAATGGGCAGGTGGTAGTGCTATAAACTTTTACTTTTTTATCCATCTTATACCTCCCTTAATCTCCCTTACTTTAAATTATGCGGGGTCAGGTCCACTATTTCATCTACCCGCATCGCTATAATATATTCGGGTTTAGGTAAAAGTGCTTCGGGATGCCGAGGATGCCCTTTTTCCTGGCGCAGGTTTTTTAAAAGCCTTGCAGTTATCCTGTTGGTAATTTTATCCTCCCAGGCTTTTATTAACCGAGAATTTGTTTCTTTTTGTTTAAGAAGCCGCGCCTGGCCTTTAAGGCAATACCCCTTAAAGCTGTGTTCATCAACAGCAGTGATGCTTATATGGGGATTTCTTTTTAAATTAAAAAATGTCCTTGCCCGATATAAATCTAATAGATGCACCGTTCCCTTTTGCTCAATTTTAACTATCCCTTTGCAGGAATTATGTATAGCTTTATTTTTATCTATAGTAGAGACAATCACAAAGCCCTGATTCTGGAAAAAATTAACGATAACATCGCTTAATCTTTTCATTATTTAGCCTTCCTTTACAAATTGGGACTTATCTGCCCCGCAAACAGGGCAGACCCAACTTAAAGGTAAATCCTCAAAAGCTACTCCCGGCTTTATGCATGAATCCGGATCCCCTAATGCAGGATCATATATATAACCGCATACTATGCACCGATATTTAGCCATAATTTCTATCTAGTCTGCTAAGCTCCAATCCTAAAAACATTCCTGATAATTATGCCGATTAAATAATTTACCGCTGCCACCCCTAAACTGATGCCGGCCATTTCTAAGAACCTATGTTTAAAATTTAACTCCTTTGCTATAGATATATAGTAGGTAAAAATAAAAATAATAAAAATCGCACTCGCTATTACCAGGCTTAAACAAAAATAGATATTTTTAAAAACTAAATAAGGCGTGATTAATAACATGACTGTCCCTATATAAGCAATACCGGTATATATGCAGGCCTTAAGCGGGCTTTTTTCGGTTTTTTCCTGCTTGGTAGACAAATACTCGGATGCTGCCATGGATAAAGAAGCAGCTATTCCGGTAATTAACCCTACGATTGCCACCAGCTTAGTATTTTGTAAGGCTAGGGTAAATCCTACTAACGCTCCGGTTAACTCCACCAAAGCATCATTTAGCCCTAAGACTACGGAGCTAACGTATTTTAGGCGTTCTTCATCAATTAAATCAATGAGTTGATTTTCATGCTTTTCTTCGTCTTGGATTATTCTTTCGACCTGGTTAGATACGGATTTTAACTGTTCATAAATATCCTGCGCTAGCTCTTCGCCTTTTTCCATCAGTTTCAGGCCAAAGGTTAAACCAAAAATCCGGGAGATAAAGGTATAAAAAGACACCTTAAAATTATCGGGCGCTACTGTTTCTTGCGTCAGGCTCTTAAAAAATTCATAATGCGAAAGCTCCTCTTGGGATATTTTTTTTAAGATCGCGGCCCTATTTTTATCTTTAAAGACCGAGGCGAGATTCTTATAGATAACATACTCGGTAATTTCGTTCCTTTGAATCTTCAGGATCTTTTTCTTTAATTGATTATCTATAATCATAATGCGCTACCCTTACCTTATTAATAACCAAGGAAGCTTTCTGTTTTTATAAATTCTTCTTTTGCGCCAATTGCTAAGCACAGCTCTTTCATTGCCTCTACCATTTTCGGGGGGCCAAATATAAAAAATATTCTCTCCGAGATATCTTTTATATTCCGGGATACCAATTCCTTATCGATACGGCCAAAAAGGCAATTCTTGTCCTTAGGCTGGCAATATGTGACAGTATAAAAAACCTTAAAATTCGAATTTTTAGCCTGCCATTGATTCAATTCTTCTTTAAAAGAGATTTCTTCTTCTGTCCGGTTAGAATAAAATAACAATGCGTCCGTCTTTAAATTTTTATCTTGGATATATTCTAAAATTGAAATTACCGGTGTAATACCGATACCCCCGATTAAAAATGCGATCTTTTGGTGATTATCGGAAAATGTGCACCGGCCAAACGGTCCTTGTATACAGATTTCATCTCCTATTCCTAGAGCCTCCAGCCTTTGTGAAAAGGCGCTTTCGCTTAACCGCTTAGTTATCTCAATATAATCCTTTAATGGAGAAGAGGAGAAAGAAAGATTTTTATTTAATTCTTTATTATTATAATTTGATTCATCAAATATAACTTTTAAGAACTGCCCCGGAATAAAATTTATTGCCAGGGATAGAGAAAAACGCAGGCTTAATATAGTAGGGGTCCTTTTTATCTTCTCTATCAATTTAATTTTATAGGTATTCGAAATATTATTACAGGCCAACATCTTGAATAACTTTTTTAAGCTTTTGCGCCGAATTCCTAAGGTTGACTATTTCTTCGCTTGCCAATTGAATCTTAAGAACCTCCCTAATCCCCCTCCTATTGAGAACACAAGGCAAGCTTAAGAATACGTCATTAACATCGTAATAATTTTCTACGTAAGAAGAGACCGGTAGGATAGAATTTTGGTCTTTTAGTATCGCCTCTGTAATCCTCACCAAGGCCAGACCTATGCCATAAGAGGTTTCCCCTTTCTTCTCGATTATCTTATAAGCAAAGTCTTTTGCATTGTCAAAGATTTGATTGAGAGGTTCTCTATAATTACTGCATTTATTGCATAAAGAGCAATATTCTTTTAAGAGCGTCCCGCCGATAGAGGCCTTGCTCCATACGGGAAATTCACTATCCCCGTGTTCTCCTAAAATATAGGCATGGACATTACGCGCATCTACTTGGCAGTGCTGCGATAAAAGAAAACGTAAGCGATAACTGTCTAATACTGTTCCCGAACCCATCACTTGCTGCCAGGGTTTACCGGACATCTTATATGCTGCATAACTTAATACATCAACGGGATTAGATACCACTAACCAAATTGCCTCTTTTGCAAACTTCATAATTTGAGGAATCATCCCTTTAAATATTTCCACATTATCTTTAATCAATTCTATTCGGGTCTGACCGGGTTTCTGTTTCTTGCCGGCAGTAATCACCACTAAATCTGAATCTTCTAAATCCGGATAGTCTCCTACGCTTATTTCTACAGGAGAAACATAAGGCATTCCGCTATCCAAATCCATAACTTCACCTTCTGCATGCTGCTGGTCCAAATCTAAAATTACTATAGACCGGGCTAACCCGCTTATGGTTAAAGCATAAGCATACCTCATCCCTACATTGCCTGCGCCGATAATGGATACTTTTGGTCTAAGTTCTTTCACGGCTCTAAAGGCCTCCCTTTAAAGAAGCGTCTTCGATTTTTTCTATTTCCTTCTTTAATAAATCAGGCAGCCCTAAAATATTTACATCCATAAAACCGCGAATAATAATAGATTGTGCCTGTTCTTTGGTAAAACCCCGGGCGCACAGATACTCAATTTCATCCTGGCTGATTTTCCCGATCGCTGCTTCGTGAGAAAGATCTACATCGCGAAAGTCCGTTTCCATCTCGGGGATAGCATGGATATGCCCTTTTTGCGATAACACTAAGCCCCTACATTCCAAATGCCCCTTGACGTTTTGATTCTCTGCTTTGATATGGCCGCGGGCTATCACCTTACCGCCTAAACTTACTGCCCGGGCGTTAATCTCTGCCTGGGTATCAAATCCTCTTAAGATAACCCGGGAGCCCACATCCTCTAAAGAATCCGGATGCGATAAAATCAGAGAATTAAAGACTGCTTTTGCTTTATTGCCTTCAAGTACTGCGGTAGGATACATGATAATTTCTTTTACCGGCCGCAGGCACACATAATTAGAAACGAAAACCGCATTATCCTCTAAGTGCGCGATGCTGATAGGCTTAACGGTAACGTCTTTTTTCCAAGAATGGATCATGGTAAAATTTAAATAAGCGTTCTTTTTTAAGAAAAACTCCGAAATCCCCAAATGAAAACCTTCATCTGCAGACTGCGAAGCAGAGCAGCCCGTAATCAGGTAAACTCTAGCCCCTTCCTCTATAATAATAAGATTGTGTACCCTTTGTTTAAACCCCTGGGCTTTTAAAAAAAGGCAGGCCTGGATAGGAAACTCTACGGTCTTACCTTTTTTCACACGGATAAAATATCCGCCATCGGTATCCTGGGGAAAATCCCGGTTTAATAGCCTAAAATTCTTGCCAAAATAGTCTTTGGCCTCAGGATACTTGGCTAATGCCTCTTCTGTGCTTAAAATATCCACCCCTTCATGCAAGCTCTTATATAATTTGGTGTGGCTGTCTTGTTGATAGAAACTGGCGGACCTGGTTTTTTCCGAGAGATCTATGCCGGAAGAGGATACGGTTTCAATATCCTGATTTTCTAATTTTAATGTTGCGGACATATGCACTCCTTACATTTATCATAACCGGATTTGCGGATAGCCCCAAACATCTCCTTAGGGTCCCCCACGCACCAGAATTTACCGTCCAGCAATACACACCCGCGCTTTGCATTAATATAATCCAAGATGTATCCGGTATGGGTAATAATTAAGGCGGACTTGCCTTCTTGCTTTAAATATTCGTTTAAGGCCCCTCCCATTACCCCTATATTTTCTATATCTACCCCTGATTCCGGCTCGTCTAACAGCAATAATTCGGGGTCCTGTAAAAGCACCTGAAATAATTCCGAGCGCTTCATTTCGCCACCGGAAAAATCCACATTCACATCGCGCTTTAAATGCTCTTCTAAAGTGAGCTTCTGGGTTAACTCTGAAATTTCTTTCTCATCTTTAGTTAAATATTGTGCTAGCTGCTGTAATTTAACCCCCCTAATCTTAGGCGGATGCTGATACATTATACCTATTCCCAACTTGACCCTTTCTTCAATGGGTAAATTATTTAAGGGCTTATCTTTAAAAATTATATTCCCGCTTTTTATCCGGTAGCCAGAAAAACCCATAATAGTTTTTAATAGCGTAGTCTTACCGCAACCGTTAGGGCCAAAAAGGATAACTACCTCTCCTTTCTTTATTTCTAAATTTATATCCTGAATGATATCTTTTCCGCCGATTTCTATTGTCAGGTTTTCAACTTTTAACATATCAGTCCTTTCTTTAAGTCTTGTAAACGCGCCTCTCCAACGCATTCTTTCGCGTATTTACACCAATCGATACAATCCGCAACCCTATTTTTAAAAACCGGTCTTTTGCACCTAGGGCAAAACCTTTTTATTTCATCGGAAAAAAATTCTATTTTATATCCGCAAGCAAAACAACCGATCTCTTCTGTTTTAATATTCCTGTTATCTTGTCCCGGGCATTTAAAAAACATCTTATTTGGCCTCCTCTAATAAAGAAGCCATGCTGATAGACTTTAATTGCGAAAATAGGTATTTCTCTATCGCCCCTAATTTTTTCTTTAAGACGCAAGTTATGATGTTAGGGCAAGACTTATTTTTAAAAATACATTCGTTTAATTTAAAAGAACCCTTAAATATCTTGATTAAATCAACTAAAAATATCTTATGCAAAGGAAGCGCCAGCTTAAACCCTCCCCTTAAGCCTTTATAGGATTTTAATATGCCTTTTGCCTGCAATATCTGCAGTATCTTTCTTAAAAAGGGCTTAGGGATTTTTAAATCCCTGACTAAATTAGAAACACACACAATGCTATTCTTTTTTCTTGCAATATAGCAAATAGACCTTACGGCATAATCAGTATCCCTGGTAATAAGTTTCATGATTCAAGCTCCTTGATTAAATGATACTATATTAGTATCATTTAATCAAGGGGTTTTTAAAATTTTTTTCAGGTCTTTGGTAAGAAAATAACTGAGGATTGTCCTGATCACAACGATGGCGCCTAAGATTCCTAGGCCCTCCCAGGTAGGCGTGATAATTGTCTTGATGATATCCCCGGCAATAAAGAACTCTAAAGCTAACACCAGGTAGCTGCCGAGTTTTACGCGGATAATTTCATTACACTGCAGACAGTCTTCTTTTCTGGATATTTCTTTTCTTAAAAATTCGGCTAAAGCAACTGTGATACCCCAGATAGTAATCAAGGCGCCAATGACATTTAAAGTAAAACTTATGCTATTAACAACATAATGAAATATATCCATGAGCTCTCCTTTTTTCTCCTTACTTTAAACGCCTGATAAGCTCCTTAGCTACCTTCTCCCCGGAAAGCAGCATCCCGCCAAAAATCGGGCCCATACGCGGGCCCCCAAAGACCGCATTTGCGCACATACCACAGGTATACAGGC
>Ga0154682_103_pt7 | contig 22609 bp, 25 predicted proteins | sample Rifle2008BG13ft_FD_116111 | JGI IMG/M metagenome (GOLD analysis project Ga0154682, IMG submission 116111) | Omnitrophica WOR_2 bacterium RBG_13_41_10
TTTTATTCGGCCCGAATATTTTTAACTTATATTTAGAGAATTCATCAACTATACCTAAAGAAAGGGGCACCTCAGGGCCAACTATTGTCAAATTTATGTTTTCTTTTCTGGCAAAATCTAAAAGCTTATCTATGTTTTCGGATTTGATATCTATGCATTCGGCAAGCTGAGAAATACCGCCGTTGCCGGGTGCGCAAAAAATCTTATCCACCAACTTTGACTGGGAAATCTTCCAGACCAAGGCATGTTCCCTACCGCCTGAACCAATTACTAATATTCTCATGTTTATCTAATACTGTTTAGCGGGTTCTGTCTTGGACTGTTTCTCGCGGGGACGTTTGTTTTGCCCCAGCGTGGCAAAACTGCACTCGCCTGCGGACCCTCGCTCTCACCGACAAATCTTATAGCGGGTGAACCGTGCCCGCTTTAGGTTCCTCGGACGCCCCGCTCAAAATCAGTCCAAGCCACCCGCTAAAAATATTATCAATAATCTGGCTCATACAATGTTTCATATGTCTTTATGTCGTCGTCTTCTACTGGGAATCCATAACGTTCAATAACTTTTCTCCCCAATTCAGTGGGATGATATCCGTATCCTACTTTATCTCTTTTCAAATCTACCAAGCTCAGACTTAATAATAAGGGTATTGCTAATAATTTATCATTTACCTCTAAATCCGAAGCGTGCCTTATCTTACCTCTAGTTGCAATCAAAAAATTTGAAGCTTCTAATGACAAACTTTCAGCTGCTTTTCTTACCATAGATCTCTGTATCTTTTCTATTTGATCTAAACGAAACAGGATAGTTTCTTTGATATCCTCTATCGCTTTTTCTTGATCACCGATATTATATTTCACTACTCCACTAGATTGTATATCGAATGGTAATTTGCCATCATCATCCCTAATCACAATGACTTCTTCGGGATTTCTCCATGTATGTGCCAATCCTAACTCATACATTACATTTGAATTTCGATTACTTTCTCCTTTATATTCTTCGATCGGTGAAATATCAAATAAAGTTAATCTACATTCAATTATTCCAGTCATTATATCAATAGGTATAGAATCTCCTGTTATTATATTCTTGAAAAAACGAGGTTTTAATGAAGTTTGCTGTATAGCTTTCTCAATAATTGGATAATATCTTTTTGAAACATTATCATCATTAAACCACATGCCTACAAAGATTTCATCAGGCCATTTGGGTAATCTAAAATCATTCCAAAATTTTTTAGGATACATAGTATTTCACCTTTATTCACACAGGTATTAAAAATGAATCTGGCGGATTTTCGAGCGAATGGAGGTTTTAGCCAAAGCAGCTTGAGTATTTTTGGGAATCCGAACGCGAAAGCATTCGGATGGCGAGGATGTATGAGCCCGTCCTGGGCGATAGCCCGACGGGCGAGTTCCGCAGCCACCAAAAATACGAAAGACCTTTGGCGTGAAAAAACCGACTTGAGCGAGAAAAACGACAGATTCATTAAACAAAGAGCGATGTCTTTAAATTCAGGGATAGTCCCTGTTTATTATATAAATTATTTCTTTTCTTCTTTTGCTTCCCGTTTTAAAGGCAATACTCCGGCCATTTCGCCAATCACATTAACTAATTCCGTATTTGCAGGAACGACTATTTTGGCATTATTCTGAAGGGAATGCTCTACCGCCTCCAGTTTTCTTAAAACTTGGGCATTACCTGTAAAATATTTATTTGCTGCCTCATTCACCAAGCGAATCGCCTCTGCCTCTCCTTCAGCCTGTAAAATTCTTGCCTGCTTGATGCCTTCGGCTTTCTTAATCTCCGCCCTTTTCTGGCCGTCGGCAACAGTTTCCGTAGCTGTAGCAAAATCAACCGCAGAAATCTTTTCATTTTCCGCCTTAACCACCTTGTTCATTGTCTCCTGGACATCTTTCGGCGGATCAATCTCTTTTAATTCTGTCCTTACTATCTCAATTCCCCAATGAGCGGTTTCGCTCATAAGCGTCTTATGCAGCTCATCGTTAATCTTTCCGCGTTCGCTATTGGCTGATTTCAGAGTAAGCGTACCGATAATATTTCTTAAAGTAGTCCTGGCTAAATTAACTATCTGCCATTGGTAATTATTTACATTGTATATACAATTTTTTGCATCCTCTTCGTCTGCCTTGACTTTAAAATAAACCTGGGCATCGACCTTGGCGTTAAGATTATCAAAGGTGATAATCTCCTGCGGCTCTGCATCAACCATTTGCTCTGTGATATTTATTTGATAGATATTCTCTATAACAGGAATAATCCAATTAAACCCTGGGTTAGCAAAACGATTGTATTTGCCTAACCTTTCAATCAAGCCTCTGTGGGTGGGCCTGACAATGCGGATACCCAAAAAGAATATAATTATGACTGCTGAAATAATTATTGCGGCGATGTTCATCTTTACCCTCCTCTTTTTCTAGACTATCTCTACTTCTTTTTTCCCTTTTACAACCTCACCGATAACCCAGGATTTAAGTTTAAGTTCGCTTAATTTGGAAATTATGCTTCTAGCTGCCTGTGGCTTGACAATCAAAACCATACCTATACCCATATTAAAGGTATGATACATTTCTTTGTCCTTGATATTGCCTTTGGCTTGAATGAGGCGAAATATTTTTGGCACTACCCAGGCATTTTTATTAATTCTAACATTCAGGCTAGACGGTAAAATTCTGGCTATCTTGTCATAGAATGCGCCGCCAGTGATATGCGCTATCCCTTTTATTGTACCGGGTGCAGAGTACCGTGTACCGTGCAGAAGAGATAAAACGGGTTTGACATATATCCGCGTAGGCTTAAGTAGCTCGCTACTCATGCGTTTCAATTCATTTTGCGAAAATACTTTTCTTACCAGCGAATATCCGTTAGAGTGTATGCCGTTTGACTCTAAGCCAATAACCATATCGCCAACTTCGGTTTTTAAGCCATCAATGATATTTTTACGTTCAACCGCACCAACGCAAAAACCCGCCAGATCATAGTCACCGTCCTTATACATCCCCGGCATCTGGGCGGTCTCTCCGCCGATTAAAGAACAACCCGCCTGCATACAACCATGGTTTATACCTTTCACTACCTCTACCAAGACGCCTTCCTCTAATTTACTGAAGGCAATATAATCTAGAAAAAATAGGGTTTCAGCTCCCACGCATAAAATATCGTTGACATTCATCGCTACGGCATCAATTCCTACGGTATCATGTTTATTAGCTAAAACAGCAATCTTTAATTTTGTGCCTACCCCGTCAGAAGAAGAGACTAAAACCGGATCCTTATATTTTTCTTTAGGGAACCTAAAAAAACTTCCGAACCCTCCGATATCCCTTAAGACTTCTTTTTGAAAAGACTGCCTGACTAAAGGTTTTATCTTCTGTTTAAACATACTTGCCTTCTTAATATCCACCCCTGAAGCCTTGTAAGTTAATCTTTTCATGGATGTCTCCCTGTCCAGCAATACAGACAAAGTTTTTCCTTGGCTAAACCAATAGCCTTGATCATATCCTCTAATCTCTGGTATTTCAATGTGGTCACGCCTAAATCTTTGGTAATCCAATCCACCATTTTTTTATACTGCGGGGAGTTTTCTTTTAAATAAACAGAGACATCCTTGACTTCCCTGTCTTCAATAGCCTTAATTGCCCGGCGGGCAGCCAATTCGTAGAGAGAGCGGGTAGAATAATTAAATTTACAGGGGAACATCAAAGGCGGACAGGCTATTCTCAAATGAATCTCTTTAGCTCCGCATTCCAATAATTTCTGGATAGTATAATTTTTAAACTGCGTGCCTCTTACGATAGAATCATCGCAAATCACAATGCGCTTGCCTTTAATTATCTCCTGAATAGCGATTAGCTTCATTCTGGCAATCAAATCACGTGTTTCCTGTGAAGGTGGAGTATAGCTACGGTCAAAACCAGGAGTATACTTTACCAGCGCCCTTCTAAAAGGGGTTTTTGATTCCATAGCATAACCAACGGCATGGGTTGTACCTGAATCCGGAACACCGGAAACAATGTCTTTTTTCACGTTATCATTCTTGGCTAAAAACATACCGCACCTTTCTCTGACTACCTCAACTGTTATCCCTTCATAAGAAGAAGCGGGAAATCCGGTGTAAATCCATAAGAAAGCACAAACCTGATTAATCCGGCGGCCCTTGCGCTTAGACTGCATCCCTTTCTCATTGATTAAAATAATTTCACCGGGTCCTAGATATTTTACTATTTTAAAACCTAAATTATTAAAAGCGCTGGTTTCGGTAGTTACCGCCCAGTCTTTACCGCGTTGCCCCACTATTAACGGCGTATAGCCGTATCTGTCTCTGGCAGCATAAATACCGTCTTTAGCCAGCAAAAGCAGTGAACAGGAGCCGTCTATCTTAGAAAACATATCTTCGATGCCGTCAATAATGGTTTTTCCGCGAATAATCAGTTTGGCGACTAATTCGGTAAAATTAGCGCTACCGTCGGCTACTTCACTAAAAGACTGCCCCTCTTTATACAACTGTTCTGTTAATTCTTGGGCATTATCAATAAATCCGTTAGTGACAATTGCAAAAGGGCCGAACTTAGAATTAATGCAAATAGGCTGTTCATCCCTTGCGCTAATTACCCCAATCCCTTTATTCCCGGGCATTTTTTTATAATCTTCGTAAAATTTGCTTTTAAACTGTGCGCCTTTAATGTCGTGTATCTTGCGCGTTAATTCATTTGCCCATACTGCTAAACCGGCAAATTGAGTGCCCAAATGGGAATGGTAATCCGTGCCGTAAAATAAATCTTGGGTACAATCATCCCGAGAGACTACACCAAATATTCCGCTCATCTTGCCACCTCTTTAAGTAATCATAAATTTTTCAGGTTATTTTTCCGATAAAACTTCTTTATTGCCTCTACTACTTCTTTTGGTTTATCTACTACGCTAAATATAGCAAGCTCTTTTTCGTCTATATTAGCCTCTTTTAATACTCTTGCCTTAAGCCAATCCAACAGGCCCTTCCAGTATTCCCGGCCGAATAATACTACCGGAAATTTATCGATTCTTTTAGTTTGTATAAGATTTATGGCTTCGGTAAATTCATCAAGAGTGCCGTAACCTCCAGGCATAATCACAAAGGCTTTGGCGTATTTTACAAACATAACCTTGCGCACAAAGAAATAACGAAAATCTAAAAGCGTATCTACATATTTATTAGGCATCTGCTCTAGAGGTATCTGGATATTTAATCCTATAGAGTGGCCGCCTGCCCGTCTAGTGCCTTTGTTAGCTGCTTCCATTATCCCCGGGCCGCTACCGGTAATAACCGCATAGCCTGCTTTTGCCAAAAGATAAGCTGTTTCTTCGGCTAATTTGTAATATTTATTACCGGGTTTGGTCCTGCTTGAGCCAAATATAGATACTGCCTTACCTATGCCAGAAAGAACTTCAAATCCATCCACAAACTCTGACATGATACGGAATACCCGCCAGGTGTCCTCCGAGGCAAAACCACCCTTAGGATTTTTTTCTTTCATATCAACTCTCCTCTTTATATTACTCTTTAAGGTGACTTTCTATTGCTTGGTGCCAGGCTTTATATAAATCAGCCAACGAAAGATTAACTGACCGGTCAATGATAAGCTTGTTACCTCCTACTTGGCCAATAATAGCAGCAGGCGCTTTATTTTTTCTGGCGATTTGAATAATTTTTTTGGCATCTTTTGCTTTTGCACTTAAGATAATCCGTGATTGACTCTCACCAAACAAAAGGGCGTCGGTCCTGATATTAGCAGTTTTTAAATTGACCTTAGCGCCTATTTTTTTCTTAGGGTTACTCACACAGCACTCTGCCAATGCAACAGCTAATCCTCCCTCAGAACAATCATGCGCAGAACGCACTAAACCTTTCTCTATCGCCTCTAGGGTAGTCTTTTGCACCTTTTTCTCTAACCCTAAATCAATATTAGGGCATTTGCCTTTTTTCAAACCATAGACGGTTTTTAAAAATTCGCTGCCGCCTAATTCTTCTTTATTTTTACCTAAAAGAAGGATCACGTCCTGGTTAGATTTAAAGTATTGCGTTACTATTTTGGCTTTATCTTTAATTAAACCCACCATGCCTACAATCGGCGTGGGGTCAATCGATCCCTTAGGATTTTCATTGTTGAAGCTGACGTTACCGCTGACCACCGGAGTATTCAAAGCACGGCAGGCGCAAGATATCCCTAAAGCTGCTTGTTTAAATTGCCAAAAGACCTCCGGATTTTTGGGACTACCAAAATTTATACCGTCGGTAATAGCCAAAGGCTTAGCTCCAGAACAGACCAGATTTCTCGCTGCCTCGGCAACGGCAATCTCACCGCCCTTATAGGGGTCGAGATAACAATAAGTGGAATTACAGTCGGTAGTGACAGCAATCGCTTTTTTCGTACCGGGGACACTGGCTATTCCTGCGTCAGAACCCGGCCCCAATAAAACATTACCTCTAACTTTGGGGTCACCGTGTTTAAAAACCCAGGCCTTGCTAGCGATAGTAGGATTACTCAATAACTTAAGGAGGGCGCCGTTATAGCCCTTGGATTGTTTTATACGGGATAAATTTAATTTATTCACTTGGGTTAAATATTTGGGCCGAGCGGTTTTGCGATGATAAACCGGCGCTTCTACCAAAAAAGCAGCGGGAATTTCTGCTACCACCCTACCATCTTCTTTTACGCACACTACACCGTCGTCGGTAACGCGGCCGATTACATCTACCGGAACATCCCATTTGGTTAAAACTTTTTTTACTTCCTGGATTTTACTCTTGTCTACGATTACAAGCATTCTCTCCTGAGACTCCGAAAGCATCACCTCGTAGGCATTCATGCCTTCTTCTTTACGCGGCACCAAAGAAATATCTATTTCAATCCCGGTACCTGCTTTATAGGCAGTCTCGCAAGTAGAACAGGTAAGCCCTGCAGCTCCCATGTCTTGCATCCCCAAAACTAATCCTTTAGCGATTAATTCCAGGCATGCTTCCCTTAAAATTCTGCCCATTTTAGGATCTCCGATAGCCACGGCAGAACTTTTTTTAGCTGCTTCTTCATCTAGCCCTGCGGAAGCAAAGGCTGCGCCTTCTACGCCATCCCTGCCGGTTGCTCCGCCTACAATTAACACTAAATTATCTACGCCGGTAGCCCTGGCTTTAATTATCTTTTTGGTTTTGACAATACCTATGGTCATGGCATTCACTAAAGGATTGCCTTCGTAAGATTCATCAAAATAGATCTCGCCGCCCAAAACAGGAATTTCTACCACATTAGCGTAATCTGTAAACCCGCGGATAATATTCTTAAAGAGAAATTTTACGCGTTCTTTGTCTAACCTGCCTAATCTTAAAGAATCTAAAAGCCCAATTGGCCGGGCACCCATGGTAAAAATATCCCGGATACATCCGCCGCCTCCGGTAGCCGAAGCCGCATAAGGCTCTACTGCCGAAGGATGGTTATGCGATTCAATCTTAAAAACAACGCCTAACCCATCGCCGATATCCACCACTCCGGCATTTTCTCCTGGCCCTTGAATAACTTGCTTACCCTTAGTAGGAAAAAGTTTTAGCACTGGTTTTGAATTTTTATACGAGCAGTGTTCGCTCCACATTGCCGAAAACATCCCTAATTCTGTATAGTTAGGTTGGCGTCCTAAACATTTTTTTATCTTTTCGTACTCCTCCCTAGATAGACCTTGTTTTTCTACTAATTCTTTGGTAATCACAACGTTATTATCTGACATTGAAAGCTCCTTTTAAAAAAAATAAAGGTTAATAAATAAGAGCTGCCTCCTGCGGCATCGCAGAAGTCTTTAAAAGTTTAAACTGATGCGCCATTGCACCATTTTAATGTTTATTTAGAAATTTAAGGCAGGACTTAAGGTAAATTATAAACCGACTCTCTTAAAAATCTTATTTATGTTACGCAAATAATAATCCAAATCAAAGATTCTATCGAGGTCTTTATCGCTTAAGTGCTTAGAGACATTATTGTCTTCTAAGAGTGCCTCTTTGAAATCTATATTCTCTTTCCAAGCCCGCATTGCCGAGCGTTGCACTAAATCATATCCTTTGGTACGGCTTAAACCCTTTTCCATTAATTCCAGAAGCACCCGCTGTGAAAAAACCAGGCCTTTGGTTTTCACCAGGTTACTTAACATATTATCAGGATAAACCATCATTCCGCTAACCACCTCGATGAATTTATTCAGCATATAATCCAGAAGAATAGTTGAGTCGGGCATAATCACCCGCTCACAGGAAGAGTGGCTGATATCGCGTTCATGCCAGAGAGTAATATTCTCTAAAGATACTAAGGCATTAGCGCGTAATATCCTACTTAACCCGCAGATTCTTTCGCAGATTACCGGGTTTCTTTTATGCGGCATGGCAGAGGAACCTTTCTGGCCTTTGCCAAAGGGCTCTTCTACTTCTAAAACTTCGGTTTTTTGTAAATGCCTAATCTCGGTAGCGAACTTTTCTAAAGAGGACCCGATAATGGCCAATGTAGTCAAGTACTGAGCGTATACATCGCGCTGGATAATCTGGGTAGAGATTTTAGCGGCTTTTAGCCCAAGCTTTTTACAAACATAAGCCTCTACTTCCGGCTCGATATTGGCATAGGTGCCTACTGCGCCTGATATTTTACCTAGCGAGGCCTGTTCTTTTGCTTCTTGTAACCTGCCGAGATTCCTTTTGGTTTCATCATACCAAAGGCAAAGTTTTAATCCGAATGTTACAGGCTCAGCATGTACACCATGGGTCCTGCCAATACAAACCATATCTTGGTATCTTTTGGCTTTTTTGGCTAATAGCCCAAGCAACCTATTTATATCGGCAATAAGGATATCCGATGCCGCTTTAAGCTGTACCCCCAAAGTAGTATCCAATAAATCAGAAGAGGTCAGCCCTAGATGTAGATATTTTGCGCTAGGCCCTATATCTTGGGCTATAGAATTCACAAATGCCACCACATCATGTTGTGTTTTCTCTTCCAGCTTTTGGATCTTTGCGATATTTATTTTGGCTTTTTTCTTGATTAGTTTTAAGGCACCTAAAGGGACTTTTTTTTCTTTGGCGAGGGCTTCTAAGGCAAGGACCTCTATATCTAGCATGGTTTTGAATTTAAACTCATCCTGCCAGATTTTGGACATACCAGGCAGGCTGTAACGTTCGATCACTAGGACCCTCCTTAAAGGACAAATTATTATAACAGAAAAATAAATTTTGGCAAATAAAAACCTTAAGAATTAACCCAAAATAACAAAAAGCAAAACTAGCGTTTTTGGGCAAAATTTAGGTTTCAATGCGAATATTAAGGTAGGCTAGACTACTACATCTTAAGAACTAAGGCAGGAAAGAGTCCTACATCTATCAAGTATTTATTTCATAATTTCTTCTATTTTTCCCAATAATTCTTCGAAGGTATGGGGGTTAGCGATATATCCGCAGGCACCCAGCTCTTCACAACGTTTCAGCATTCCTGCAGGATCTAAATCTTTTCCTGTGAGAAATAATACAGCTATGTCTTTGGTATCCGCATTTTCTTTTAGTTTCTCGCAGGCCTGATAACCGTCCATCTCGGGCATAGCAATGTCTAATAATACTAGATTGGGATTAAAACTTTTACAAGAAATTAGCGCCTCTTTACCGTTTACGGCAACCGTAACATCGTATCCGGCTTTCTTCAATCTCATCTTGAGCAATTCTCTTATTTCTTTATCATCTTCCGCAATTAAAATCTTTTTCATCTTAAACCTCCCTCTTGCCAATCACAATAGCCTGCTCCATAACTTATGCCTTCATTTATTATACCACCTCCATTTTAAAATGGTAATGAATTTAGTAGAAACGGGGTCAGCCCGGTTCAAACCAATGGCGGGTTTTATTGGAGAAATTAACCAGGCTCAACATTATCGGCACTTCGGTAAGGACACCTACTACAGTAGCAAGCGCTGCTCCGCTCTTTAATCCAAAAATAGAAATTGCCACAGCTACGGATAACTCAAAAAAGTTACTCGCGCCAATCATTCCCGCAGGAGCAGCAATCGAATGAGTTAAGCGCCATTTCCTAGACCATAAATAACCTATAAAGAAAATGAAATAAGTTTGGATTATCAGAGGGACGGCTATTAACAATATATGGAGGGGATTCCCGAGTATAATATTCCCCTGAAAAGCAAAAATAATAATTAAAGTCAATAATAAACCTAAGATTGTAACTGGCTTAAGTGCTTTCAAAAATACGTTTTCAAACCAATCTGCCCCTTTCATCTTCAATAGATATATCCTAGAAATATACCCGCCCACAAGCGGGATAACAACAAAGAAGATAGTGGAATAGATTAAGGTATCATAAGGCACAGTAATTTGATTTACGCCCAGCAGGAATTTAACAATAGGGACAAAAGCAACTAATATTACCAGGTCATTTACTGCTACCTGAACCAAGGTATAGACGGGATCGCCTTTGGTTAAATAGCTCCAGACAAAAACCATGGCCGTGCAAGGCGCAGCTCCTAAAAGTATGGCGCCGGCGATATACTCTTTGGCTAAAACGGGGTTTATAAAAGCGGCGAATATGTATTTTAAGAATATCACGGCAAATACCGCCATGCTAAATGGCTTGATCAGCCAATTTACAACCAACGTTACTACTAAACCCTTTGGTTTCTTCCCCGCCCTCACGATACTAGAAAAATCAATCTGCACCATCATCGGATAAATCATCAGCCAGATAAGGACCGCGACCGGGATATTGACCTGTGACACTTCCAGCTTACTTAAGAAATTTACTCCCGTGGGAAATATTTTCCCGATGATTACGCCAACGATGATACAAAGGATAACCCAAAGAGAAAGATACCTCTCAAAAAACGGAAGTTTTACATTGCTATTAGTTTCAGACATACACATAACCCCTTCCTAAGATTAATTTTTATTTTTGCCGTGCTCTTTTGGAACCTATTTAAATTTTAATCTTAAAATATATAGACCAGGACGTAATACACTCCAACTAAAATAAAAATTATTCCTGTAACTTTTCTGGCATACAATTCAAACTTGATAATTTTATTGAACCAACGGCTTGCTGATTTAACCCCCAATGCGATGAGCGTGGCAAAAATAACGACAGGCAAACCAGTGCCTATTCCATAGATAAAAGGCAGTGTCATTCCAAACCTATAATTCAATGATAATGGAATAAGGCTTCCGAAGAACAATGCCGCTGAGACCGGGCAAAATGACAAAGCAAATAAAAGCCCGAGCAGAAAAGCGCCAATAGCTCCTGAATTAGCTAAATTTTCTTGATCTCTGCCTGAAATACTGAAACCAGAAAAATTTAATTTTAATATGTCCACAAGATACAATCCCGCAATAATTAAAATAGGCCCTAAGGCCTTATTCATATATTTTTGTAGAAAATTTGCTGTTGCAGGGATACTTAAAAGTGAACCTATAATAATAAAACCCAATACTGCGTAAGTCACCATCCTGCCGATAGTATAAAATAAACCTGACCAAAAAACTGCCTTTTGATGCGCGATTCTTCTTGAAAGAAAAGAGACAGCTGCGATGTTTGTAGCTAAAGGGCAGGGGCTGATAGAAGTAAGAATACCTAACCAAAATGCAGAAATAAAAGCTACTAAGACCGGATTCATTATAGCTCTTTCAAATATTGGGTTATTTCATCCTTAACATAATCATAAAACTTTTGCTTATTACCGAGAAACTCCCAGACTTTAACTAAATTATCAAACTTAACTTCCTCACCGTCCTTTACCAAGGATATGATTAAAGATTTTGTATAAAGCTGATAATCCTTAATAAAGTGCTCGTTATTCTTTTCTTCGATATTTATGATTTTAAAGACGAGTTTGCCTGAACTTAACTCATCTTTAAAATATTGCTCTATTGCTTCTTTGGAGTACTGCTCAATCCGGTAGCAATTAAAACAACGAAAATTTCCGTGAAAGTAATAGGCAACGACATTGTTCTTAGGTGCCTCTTGTCCGAAAACAGGCACTATTAAAACTAATGAAAGGGCCAACAAGATAACTTTCTTCATCTTAATCTCCGGATTATTTTTTAAAATCTTTGAGAATAGTTAAAGGCGGAAATGAAATGGCTTCTGTCGCCCTGCCACTCTCCATACTTACCCATATGCTAACCCTCTTTCTGAATCAATTGTTTGATTTGTTCAACGGTAGGAATTTTTCCCTGCATCATTATCTTTCCATCAATGATAAGCGCTGGGGTCTGCATAATTCTTTTTTCTACCATGGTATTTATATCGGTTACCTTAACAACCTCTGCTGTTTTATTTAATTCAGCCAAAGCCTTTTTAACATTTACTTCTGTGTTAACGCATCTTGGGCAACCGGGACCCAAAACTTCTATTTTCATCGTAACAATCTCCTTATTTAACTATCCAGCCAAAAATCATCCCACATATCGTCGCCATAACTACAACTAAAGACACATATACGGCCGTTTTCTTAGTGCCAATAATACCCCGTATAACCAGCATGCTAGGCAGGCTTAAAGCAGGCCCCGCCAAAAGAAGCGCCAAGGCAGGCCCTTTGCCCATGCCGGAACCAATTAGGCCCTGCAAAATCGGTACCTCGGTAAGCGTAGCAAAATACATAAAAGCCGCTACGATCGAAGAAAAAAAGTTCGCCCGCAAAGAATTTCCTCCCACAAGCGCCTCAACAAACCTTGAGGGAATAACACCTTCATGCCCAACCCTTCCTAAAAGGAAACCCGATACAAGTACCCCGCCCAAAAGAAGCGGAAGAATCTGCAAGGCAAAACCCCAGGTCGCACCGGTCCATTCCTTTAATTCATCCTTCTTAAACCAACTGAAAAGAGTAAACCCTAAAACTATTAAGAAAAATCCCGTAATCCACCATTTAGAAACGTAGATCAAACTCCAAATCCCTGTGTCACCTTCTAAGGGTTTCCCCCAGTTAGCGAAAACAAGTATCGCAACCATAGAGAAGAAATAAACAATATCTTTCCAGAGCGGCCGAGATGCTTTAGCTTCGCCAAATTGAAGGTCACCGTTCGCATGGCGCGTTCGCTCTTCCTTTAAAAATATGAGGTGCATTAATAGGCCGATAACTACACTAAATATCACAGCACCTATTGCTCTTGCCAGCCCTAACTGCCAGCCAAGGATACGCGCCGTTAGAATGATAGCTAAAACATTTATCGCAGGCCCCGAATACAAAAAAGCAATCGCGGGGCCCAGCCCTGCGCCTCTTTTATAGATACCGGAGAAAAGCGGCAGAACTGTACATGAACAAACGGCAAGGATTGTTCCTGAAACTGACGCCACGCTGTACGAAAGAAACTTATTCGCCTTAGCTCCAAAATACTTCATTACGGATGTTTGACTAACAAATACCGATATTGCCCCCGCTATAAAGAATGCTGGGACTAAACATAAAAGCACGTGTTCCCGCGCGTACCATTTCACAAGAGCCAAAGCCTCAAAAATGGCATTACTAAAGCGTAGATTTTCTACAGGCAGATAAAAACACGCCAAAAATGCCGCTACTATATATAAAAACTTTTTCCACTCCTTCATCGCTATCTCCTCTTGATTACCTTACAGCAGCCCCCTTCAATCTTTATCGCCTTAATATTTACCAATGCGTCGGCAATCTTTTTATGCGCCGATGTTTCAATCCTTGAGAAAGTAGGCCGGGAAACTTTCATCTTTTTTGCGGCATCTTCTTGTTTCAGTCCTTTAAGACAAGAAAGCCTCATTGCTTCAAATTCATCTAAGGTTAAACACACACCCTTCAATTTATTTAAAGGCTTGCAAAGCGGTTTAAAACACCGCTCCCCCGGCAAGCATTTTATCCACCTTGTCTTTTTTGGCCTCATAGCATCTCTAGCAGTTATGAACTAATGTTCATAACTATTGTATGAAAAATAATGTTTTCTGTCAAGCCTTAAATAAAAAGCCCGTTGATTTCTCAACGGGCTCTATTTGGTTGCGGGGGCAAGATTTGAACTTGCGACCTTTAGGTTATGAGCCTAACGAGCTACCAGGCTGCTCCACCCCGCGATCATATCTTGTGCTTGTCAGTTAACAAAGAACAGTTACTTTAGATGATATTATACCCTAAACAAAATAACCAGTCAACGGAATAGCAATTAAAAATTACTCTTTTCTCGGTGCTAATATCTTCACCGGGATCTCGCCCTTGCGCACGACCCCCATTTTATCGCGCAAAATCTTTTCCTGATACAAAGGATCGTTTTCTACGCGTTTTAACTCATAGTGCAATAAGGTATTCTCTTTGGTTAAATTTTTAATCTTGGCCTCTAACTCTGCGTTCTTGTCCCTTAATTCCTGCAGCTTGCTATAGCCCGGTAAAAATATGAATAGCAAAAATACCGCAATGCCAAAAAGCCAAAATGCTTTTTTTAGTATCATTTCCCCCAAAGAGCCCCGGCATAAACTGCCCTCTTACCTAATTCCTCTTCGATTCTTAACAGTTCGTTGTATTTACAGATGCGGTCGGTGCGCGAGAGTGAACCGGTTTTAATCTGTCCGACGCAAGTTGCGACTGCCAAATGCGCAATAGTGGTATCTTCGGTTTCTCCGGAACGGTGCGAAATAATCGCTTTGTATTTATTCTTCTTGGCGATATTTATGGCCTCCAGCGTTTCAGATAAGGAGCCGATTTGATTTACCTTAATTAATATAGCGTTACCTATTCCCTCGGCAATACCTTTTTTAAAAATCTGAGGATTAGTCACAAAAATATCATCACCGACTAACTCTATTTTTTTTCCTAATCTTTTGGTCATTTCCTGCCAGCCTGTCCAATCATGTTCTGAAAGGCCGTCTTCTATGCAAAGAATGGGGTATTTGTTTAACCAATTCTCGTAGATGGCAATTAAATCAGAGGGGCTTTTACGGCTATTATCAAACTTATAGCTGCCGTCTTTATAAAAAGAGCTGGCTGCGCAATCTAATCCCAAACAAACATCTTCACCCGGCTTATAACCTGCCTTTTCTATAGCCTGGATAATTAATCCCAATGCCTCCTCATTAGCACCAAGATTAGGGGCAAACCCCCCTTCATCGCCTACGGAAGTGGATAATCCTTTAGATTTTAGAAGCGCTTTTAAGTTATGGAATACCTCGGCAGCATACCTTAAGGCCTCGCTAAATGTGGGTGCGCCCACAGGCATAATCATAAACTCCTGAATATCCAGATTATTATCGGCATGCATTCCGCCGTTTAAGATATTCATCAAAGGTACGGGTAAAATTTTGGCGCTCTCTCCACCTAAGAATTTATATAAAGGCTCATTTTTAGAGAGTGCCGCAGCTTTAGCTGTGGCCAGAGAAACCCCTAAGATAGCATTAGCACCAAGCTTAGATTTATTTTCTGTGCCGTCAAGATTAATTAAAAGCTGATCTATCTTTTTAAAATCAGGAGCTAATCCCTTTATTTTTGAAGCAATTAGATTATTGACGTTGCTAACTGCTTTCAATACCCCTTTACCTAAATATTTCTTCTTATCCCCGTCCCTAAGCTCTAAGGCCTCGTTGTCCCCTGTAGAAGCGCCGGAAGGAACTGCAGCCCTTCCCAGGATACCGTTCTCTAAAATAATATCTACTTCTATAGTGGGGTTACCACGAGAATCAAGAATTTGACGGGCTTTTATCTGTTTAATCTTTGCCATAAAAAATCCTCCTTAGGTTTATATAGGGTTTTTAGATTAACACAACCGTATTCCCAAGTCAAGAGGAAAAGAATTTGCTGCATACGAATGTGTTGACTTTTTTATCTAGATATGTTATCCTCAAATCACAAAAATCAGAATCATAAAAAATCGGAGCAAAAATGGGCAATAAAAAAATAAGGATCTATTTAAAATTACACTGGGTTAAAATCCTGATTATTTCTCTCTTGGCTATAATCGGCTTATTTACCACCATTGTGATGATTGCCGGGGTACAGGCAATGTTAAACCTGGAGTCATTCTATAAACAACTGCAGTTCTCTAGTGTCCCCCTGCAGTTTTTCTTATCCGTAATTACCGCTATTATCTTCGCTTCCATTTATACTGTCTTTAACTATTGGTTTTTCTTCGGCGGAGGGATGACTAAACTAGGACAAAAAAGGATAAAAAGCCAGGAAGTCAATATCAAATGGGATGAAGTTATCGGAATGGAAGAAGTCAAGCGCGAAGCCTGGGAAGTAGTCCAGCTTTTAAAGGATAGGTCCCAATTACAACGCGTAGGCGGACAAATAATTAAAGGCCTGCTTCTTTTCGGTCCTCCCGGAGTAGGTAAGACTTATTTGGCCAAGGCGATTGCTACCGAAGTAAAAGTCCCGTTTCTTTCCGTGGTGGGCAGTGAAATAGAAGGCATGATTGTAGGGTTGGGCGCAGCCAAAATCCGCTCTCTCTTTAAAGAAGCCCGGGCCATGGCAGAACTGCATAGCGGATGCATCGTATTTATTGATGAAATTGATTCGGTGGCACGGCCTAGAAGAGAAGATATGGGTTTCGGCGGACAGATGAGCGCTAACGCTGCGGTAAACCAGCTCTTGACCGAACTGGATGGTTTAAGAAAAATTGAAAATAATGTTGTGGTGATCGGAGCTACTAACGTCGAGGAACGCGATTTAGACCCGGCACTGATGCGTGCAGGAAGGTTTGACCGTAAAATTTACATAGGTTTACCGAGTTTAAAAGACCGGGAAAACCTCTTTGGTTTTTATCTAAAGAGAATCAAATTTGACCCAAATATTGATGTTTCCGTGCTGGCGCGTAAGGCAGTATTTAAGAGCCCAGCGGATATCGCCAATATTGTGCGGGAGGCAAGCATCATCGCTGTACGTAATAAAAAAGATGCTGTGGGTTTAAAAGAAATCAGCGAAGCTATGGATAGAATTGATTTAGGATTAAGGCGCCCCATTGACCTAAGCCCCAAGGAAAAAGAACAGATCGCCTATCATGAAGCAGGACATGCTATCGTGGCATATTTATTGCACCCGACTGACGATGTCTTTAAGGCCAGTATCATTCCTAGAACAATAGGTTTCTTAGGGTTTGTCTATCATCGTTCCCGCGAAGAAATGCATATCCATAACCGCGAATATTATCTGGCTAATATCAAAGTGGCATTAGGCTCTTATGCTGCAGAAAAAATAAAATTTAATACCACCACTTCCGGGGTGGATGAGGACTTTAATCATGCCATGTATTGGGCCTATAATATGGTCTGGCGCTGGGGTATGGGCCCGTCCGGCATCAAGGGAAACTTTAAGGAACTAGAAAGAAGTTTTGGTGTGCCGACCTGGGGCTGGTCAACCCCAAGTTATGTTTCGGAAAAAACTAAAGAAAAACTGGATGATGACGTGCAGGCGATAATTCAACAGTGCTTAAAAGAAGTTGAGGAATTATTAACTAAGGAATCCCCCTTATTAGACAGGTTTGCTTCAGAATTAATCCAAAAGCAGGAACTCGATTATGACGAGATTGAGGCTATCTTTAAAGAATGCGGAAAGTCCAGATTACGGTAATCGTAATATCAATAATTACCACCCTCTTATCAGGCTGCCTCTTTATAAAACCCACCTACACTAAAGAAAAAATCGTAGAAGCCATCACCAATCTTTGTGAAGCAGAATATAAAATAGAACCTCGGGTGTGGCTTTTGGGTGAAACGGTCTGGGTTTATATGCCGCTACCCAAGTTGATCACCAAAGATGCGCAGTTTGATAAAGATGTTTTTGAAAAAATTAATAAGGTTATGATTGGTGCTAGCCGGGTACTATTGAGTATGAAGCCCCGTCCGCAATTTATGGCCTTAGTAGCTTCTGACACCGAAGAATACGGCATAGACTACACCGTGATTACTTGGATTCCCGATATCGTAAAATACCAGTTGCAACTTATTTCTCGGGACGAATTTTTCCGGCGCAATGTCATCAGGATCGGGGAAAGCCCCGCGGCTTTAGGTGATAGAGAAGGCATACATCTAAAAAAAGAGGATATTAAACTTAGTGAGTTTCTTGGCGAACAGATTAAACAACGCATCCAGTTAAAATTCAATCTAGATCCTAATCTTAAAGAGGCATTTAAACTGGAGAGCACAAAAGCTGCTTTTGATGGGAATATCCTTAAGATTATCTGTGATATAAAACTGGTGAAAGTTTCTCCCAAAACCCCGATGAATACTCAGGATGAAATTGCCAAAATTACCGCTTATACCTTACAACAGTATGATTTTAAGGATTTCTTGATGGTGGAGATAGAAAATACTGCAACAGGCGAAAAAACAGATTTGAGCCGGATAGCCTTAAAGGATTTTCTCTAGGGGTGAGATTCTGACTTTCCTGTCTATTATTTTTAATTTTCCTTCTGTATAAAGGCGTATAGCCTCTGGATAAAGCCGGTGTTCTAATTTATGGATTTTGGCTTCTAAAGACTCCAGAGTATCATCTTCTTCAATATTTACTGCTTCCTGTAAAATAATCGGGCCGTGGTCGGTCTTTTCATCCACAAAATGCATGGTCACGCCCGTAACTTTTACTCCGTAATCAAAAGCATCTTTTATGCCTTGGGCGCCCTTAAAAGAAGGTAATAGTGCCGGATGTATGTTTAAAATGCGGCCCTGATATTTTTGTACTAACTCAGGGCTTAAGATACGCATAAAACCTGCCAACACTATTAAGTCTATATTATTTTCTGCTAAATGCTGTAGAATCTTGGCTTGGAAATCATTCTTACTAGAGAAATCTTCTCTTTTAACTAAAGCTACTTTTATATCCGCGCGCTTTGCCCGGCTGATTGCCCCGGCCTTAGGATTATCACAAACCAATAAAGCTAAACTGGCTTTGATTTTTCCTTTTTTTACTGCCCTAATGATTGCGGCGAAATTTGTGCCTCTGCCTGAGGCAAAGACAGCAATGTTCATAACTTACTCCTATGGCCTAACACCTAAAACCTAACACCCATTATCTGACCCTAATGGTCTTGATGGGGCAAGCCTCAACGCACTTAGCGCAAGAGGTGCATTTATTATAATCTATTACTGCTAAATTATCAACTACATGTATGGCATCCGCGGGGCAGGCCTGCTCGCATTTTTTACAGGCAATGCAACCTACGGGACATACTGCCCGGGTATTTTTACCTAAATCATGGGAACTACAGGCTACGTAAATATTATTTTTTAACGGCACAAGTGTAAATAGTTTCTTAGGGCAAATTAGCACGCATTTATTACAGGCCTTGCATTTATTGGTATCAACAACTGGCAAGCCTTCTTCAGACATTTTTATTGCGCCGAATGGGCATACTTTAGCACAGCTATCCAACCCCAGGCACCCCCAGAAGCACTTCTTTTGTCCCCCTAAAACTAAATTTGCGGCCACACAATCTTCAATTCCCTTATATAAAAATTTATCTTTTACTTTTTTCCCACCATTACAATGTAAAACAGCTACTGATTTTACTTTCTTTTCAAGCTTTTTACCTAAAATCTCGGCGATTTTTTCTTTAATAGAGTCTTGACTTACTCTGCAGGCATCCGGACTCAGTTTTCCGCTTAAAAGCGCTTCGGCAAAACCAAAACATCCAGCGCCTCCGCAGACACCGCAGTTAGAACCAGGTAGAAGCCCATGAATTTCTTCCAGGCGAGGGTCTAGCTGTACCGCAAACTTCTTGGAGGCCACCGCCAGGCCAATACCGAATAATACACCCAGTGTCCCTAATGTTAAAACTGCTATTAAAATTTCCATTAAATGAGCCCATAACTTACGGAATGAAATGAACGTAAGTTATTTGGGCGAATTAATCCCCCCTTGCTTTCTTGTAAGAATGGGGGGAAGTTCGGACATACCCTCGCTTAAAACCTGAATCCGTTAAACCCGAAGAAACTCAAACTCATAATTGAGGCGCTAATAAAAGCCAAAGGAAAATCTTTCATTGCCTTCGGAATGTTACAAAGCTCCAACCTCTCTCGTATTCCTGACATCAAAAGCATAGCCAGGCCATAACCTAAGCCTACACAGATACCTTGGAATAGCGAATAATAGAAGCTTCCCGGCACGGCTTTATTGTCTAGAAAAAACATATCCACGTTTAATACCGCCACCCCCAATACCGCACAGTTAACCGTAATTAACGGTAAATATATACCGAATAGCCTGTATAGCGCAGGGCTTGTCTTACGCACTACCATTTCTACAAACTGCACGAATGTAGCAATAACCAGGATAAAAGATATGGTGCGTAGGTACGTCAAACCAAAAGGCACGAGCAAGAACCTATAAATAAACCAGGTAATTATCGATGACATAGTAATGACGAACATCACAGCCATACTCATTGCTAAAGCAGGTTTAGTCTCTTTAGATATAGCCACAAAGGAACAAAGCCCTAAAAAGCGGGATAAAATTACATTATGGACAAATACTGCAGAGATAAATATAGTTAAAAATTGTGCGGCGTTCATGCTTTCCTATTTTTTAAGAGGTTAAAAAAACCTAACAATAAACCTATGACCAGAAGCGCTCCGGGAGGCATACCTAAGAGGAAAACCGGATGAAAACCCTTTATCAGAGAATGGCCTAAAAGTGTGCCTGCACCCAAAAATTCCCTTATCCCGGAAATCAATATTAATGCCAAAGTAAAACCCACGCCCATCCCTAAGCCGTCGAAGAAAGACTTTATTACTGTCTGTTTTGAAGCATAAGCTTCAGCACGGCCTAGCACCATACAGTTGACTACAATCAAAGGCACGTATATTCCTAGGGCGCGGTCTAATACCGGGCTATACGCCTTCATCATCATTTCCGCAATAGTCACGAAGGTAGCGATAATCACAATAAAACAAGGAATCCTTATTTTATCCGGAACGATGTTTCTAATCAAAGAAACGATTATATTAGACCCTAAAAGCACAAAAGTAGCGGCGACACCCATGCCTATGCCATTCCTTACCGAAGTAGAAACTGCCAAGGTCGGGCATAATCCTAATACCAAAACAAAAGTAGGATTCTCCTTAATGATGCCTCTTACAAATTCCTGAAAATATTTTTTCATCTTGTCCCGTAAATACGATTTCTGGTAAAACGGTCAATTATCGGTGTGGCGGCATTCATCATCAGTATAGCATATGATGCCCCTTCCGGATAACCTCCCCAAAGCCGTATAATCGCTGTAATCAAACCACATCCTATGCCAAAAATAATCTGTCCTTTTCGTGTTAAAGGCGAAGTGACATAATCTGTAGCCATAAAAAATGCGCCCAGTATTAAACCTCCAGTCAAAATATGAAACAACCAATCTCCGGTAAATAATCCTTTTAGCCCGAATATATAGGCAAATACTCCCGTGGTTACTATATAGGTAACAGGTATGTGCCAGGAAATATAGCCTTTTAGCAAAAGAAATAACGCGCCTAAAAGTAAAGCCAATATACAAACCTCTCCTATGCAACCCCCTCTTTTTCCTAAAAATAAATCTAGGTAAGAAAGTTTTTCTAAAAGTTTTCCCTCTTTTAACATAGCCAAAGGGGTGGCGGAAGTTACAGCATCGTAATTTTGCGGAGCAATAAAAGTAGTCATGTGCTTGGGCCAAGAAGCCATAAGGAATACTCTTCCTACTAAAGCCGGATTGAAGATGTTTTGGCCTAAGCCTCCGAAAATTTGCTTACCGATAGCAATAGCAAAAAATGAACCTACTATAGGAAGCCAGAAAGGCGCTTTAGGGGGCAAATTATAAGCCAGTAACAAGCCGGTAAGAAAGGCGCTACCATCCATGATGCTAATTTTCCCTTTTGTTAATAACTGTAAGGCTGCCTCGGTAATTAATGCTGTAATAATCCCTAAAAGGATAACCCATAGTGCGCTTAATCCGAAAATAAATACGCCGGCGGCACCGCTTGGAATCAAGCTTAACACTACCATCCACATAATTTTACTTATTGATTCCTCTTTATGCAGATGCGGCGAAATAGAAACTATTAATCTATCTTTCATTCTTCATGAGCTCCTGAATTTCTTTGGCTTTTTCTTTAACCGAATCTATTACTGCCTTTGATGAAATAGTGGCGCCGGTAATCGCCTGAACATCCTTTAAATCCGAAGCCTTCTTATGCCTAAACCGGGATGTAAAATCCGCTTCCGCTACTTTCGCCCCTAAACCCGGAGTTTCGTTTTGATTCAATATTTTTATAATATTAACTAGACCCTCTTTATCCATTCCTACCATGGTTTCAATGACGCTGGAATAACCTTTCCCAGAAGCCTTGAAGGCCGCCCCTAAAAGCTTTCCCTCTTTGTCATAGGCTTTATAATAAATGATATCTTCGCCGGACTTCACGGGTTGGAAATTCTCTGCCTTTGGCATTACCTCTTCTAAACTCATCTTTTCTTCTGCCTCGTCTTGAGCTAAAATTTTTCCTTTAGTTAAGGCATTTATGCCAGCAAGGAGTCCGCTGGCAATAACACAAATAAGCCCTAATATCAATCCGTAACGCGCCATCTCTTTCATTTTGTCGCCTCTAGTTTAGCTCTCTTAATGGCTTGCAC
>Ga0154682_113_pt15 | contig 21873 bp, 16 predicted proteins | sample Rifle2008BG13ft_FD_116111 | JGI IMG/M metagenome (GOLD analysis project Ga0154682, IMG submission 116111) | Omnitrophica WOR_2 bacterium RBG_13_41_10
TTCCAGAATTCAAAAAATACACCTATGGACAAAAATATCGTGAGTATCACCTGTTTTCTTCTATCTTTAATCTTCTCTAAAATAGACTTTAAGCCAAAGCCGGATAATATTGCCACTGCCAACATTACTACTATGCCAAATCTAGAATACGCCCTAAACATAGGTAGCATCTTATACATAAAAAATGAAGGCATATAAATCTTTATAGGGCCGATTTTCCACCAAGGGGCTTGGGAAAAAAACCAAGCAACAACCGCTAAAATAAAAAAGAATTTGATATAAAAATTATCTACACTCTCTTCTGGCTCTTTTCTTCTTATGGTCAGTTGCCTAACAGCAATAAATGCGAGAATAAGCGGGATCCAACCTAAATATAATGTGTGTTCAGTAAAATTTAGCCCGTATAATGGCGAATCAATGAACTGCATTGTAAATTTACCGAAGATAGGATGCACTACTGGTGGAAAAAGATAACTAAATACCTTTGCTGATTGGCTAAATAAATCTTCAAATGGCCTGTGATACATATTGAGAGCGCTAGGAATGGTATGCTGAGATTTTAATACATTGAAAAAAATCAAAAATATTTGCGGAGACAATATTATAATTGCAGCTGTCATTAAAAACACAATTTTATTAATATACCCTTTATTAAGCTTATAATTAATGCATAAATATACTAAAAATACTATAAAAGAGACAGCCGTATAATAAGTAACATTAAAATTAATTATGGTAAGGAAAAAACTTAAAATAAAAATTAGTTTTATATTAAACTTATCCTCTTCTTTCAATTTCAATAGAGCCCATAAAAACAAAACCATCGGCCATATATAAGTTTCTCCCAAATGTTGCCAACTACGAGCAAACAAATAAGGGCAAAAACCAAAAATAATTGCTGAAAGAAATGCAGATGAATACTTTTTTGTAATATAAAGTGCCAATAGATACGCAAAAAAAGTATTTAGAAAAAAATTAATAAGAGCTTGTAGATTATAGCTGAGGATGGGGTTGGTAAAAATAGAAAAAATGAAATGGATAAAAAACCATTGGTAAGCGATTAATTGTTCTTTGTAGAAAGAAATCCCGGAAGGATAAGCAAGAAAATCCGTTTTTGTTAAAGTAACTTTGTTAAAAAAAGAATATTTTATCCTCCAATTATTCCAAATAACATTATAAGGTTCATCGGTTGAAAAAAATCCTGGAATATGGGTATTTATTATACATATCAATGGGAAGGTCATGATGATAATTAAAAGAATAAAAATTATTATAAAATAAATATTTTTTCTCACTCTTGATGTATATTCTCCATAATTTTTTTAAATTTGATAGCAACTGAGATCATTAAAATAAAAAAGGCGACACTTGCAATTCTTTCCGCAGCTAATACTGAACCAATCATAAAGATAAAAGCACTTAAAATCAATAAAGCCATAAAAGTAATAAGAAGTTTATCTGATATTTCTTTTTTCTTAAGCCATTTTAAACTATTTAAGATAAACTGCCTAAGGAGGAAATGAAGAAAAAAAGCATTATCCGTGTGGGGACCTTTGATAATTAAGTTTTCTAAGAAGGGGATAAAAACAGTATTATCATTCTGGTATCCTTTAATAATCTTCCTTAAAATAATACACGCCTGGCTTATAATAAAAGTCAATAACCCCCATGATAAAAAATAGATAGGGGTGACTAGTATTTTATATTGCGGGTATTTTAGCGAAAGCGTATAAAATATTATCAAAATTAATACAAAGGGGGCGGCTGAATATATTTGACATAAAAAAAGCAGCCGCATATTTAGAGATAAAAACTCCTGTAATATAAAACTTACGATTAAAAATAATGTTGAAATAAAAATAATACTAAATAATATTTTTCCGCTATGGAAGGTATTGTGATTTAAATAAATCGAATCAGAAAATAAAATAAATATGCTGTCGTTTATTATCTTACGGTAATTATAGAGCCTGAAATCGACATCCGCAGGATAAATATTGCTTAAAAATGATATGTTTATAGTATTAACCCCATTTTGAATAAGTGTTTTTGGTAGATATATATAAGTAGTTTCAATAATTCCTCTTTTTAGAACATAAGGCGGCATATTTGGGGTTACCTTAATTCCATTAACTAATATATCCTTAAGGTATGCATCATTAATAACATGCTTAATACGCATAAGGTATGAATCTTTTTTCAAATCTAAGTTGAATTCGGCATTACCCGTTTTTAAATAAACTCTTCTCTGTATCTGCTGTAATACATCGTGAGGGAACCGAATGGTTACAATGTTGTAAAAATATCCCAATAAACTAACGATAAGTATTATTACAAATGAAATAATTAGAATATTTTTATTATTTTTCACTTAGCTCTCCGATATTATAATAGAAATGGAAGAAGCATTATTTTCTATTATGTTCATAAATATTATTTAACTGCCCTTATAATTAAATAACTTCCGAGTATTCGCATTAAAAAGGGAAATTTATTCAATAATATATAGATCCATTTAAATTTTTTATTATTCTGGATGCCGCCATAAGTGGTAATTCCTATTTTTGTTTCCCTAAAATTATTGAACATTTTGTAAGCGTGATTTCCGTTATACATCTTTGATAAAGGGGTATGGTCGTACAAATCACTGATGAGCCTATCTTCGGTCTTGGATAAATATTTTAAAGAAATCCAGCCGTATAACTTAATAAAATAATAAGCATACCCCTTATGATACAACATCACAAAACATTTACCTTGCGGTTTCAGTACTCTGTATATTTCATCTATAGCTTTCTGGGTATTAGGGGTATGATGCAATACGCCGAATGAATAGACTATATCGAATGTATTATTTTGGAATGGCAAATTTTCTCCATCAGCACAAATACCCTTAACATCCAATTCCAATAAGGATGAGCCTTTAAGGGTTAAATCAACATTACGAAAGGATAAATCTAAACTAACAACTTTTAATCCCTTTTTAGCCATATACCTACTATCATAGCCAAGCCCACAACCTATTTCTAATATGGACAGACCTTCCCCTGCAAAGGAATCAATCAAAGAAAACGCAAATGGTTCATATCTTAAACGGAGATTGTCTACTTCTAGATAGAATTCTTTACTTAGGTGACTAAATTTTTCTAAACCGATATTCAATATCGGGACATTTTTTGTCCAATATTCCTGTATCTCTTTCTTAAGAGAGCATTGCTCTTTCGTATCAATATTGACCATGGCTCCTTAGTCCTTTTATAATTTGGAGTATTAAATAGAGCAAACACCCTGCAAAAGTTACCAGGGATATGATTATCCCCAAATAAAATAGGCTTTGCGGCCAGAAGTATATAATTAAGTTGGTATCCTCTCTAAGGCCAATATCCTCTGGTTTAATATACCAACCATTAGCATAACCGTTAACGAGCTGGTGTCTTATATTTAATGGCTTCTGAAAAAGATACTGTATATCTGCAAAGATAAATTTATGCTTCGAATTATTTAGATATATTTTCCAATCTTTGTCAAAACTTTCCTTAAATATTAACCAAAACGGATCCATTGTTTTTTTAAGTTGGACTAAATACTTTGTGGGGTTGATTTTCTGAAACCTCACTTCCCCCGGCCATTGGTTATTATCAGTAATCTGATAAGAAAGATAGGGTTTTAGTGCCATCCATTCAACATTAAAAGTTGGGTTTTTTATCTTTTCAAAATAATGCCTTCCGGAGCCTAAGGTAATTATTTTAGATAAAGCAAGCTTAGTATCAGCAGCATGATTTACCTGAAAATCATTTAATCGCAATATTGCTTTGTCTATCTTAACTAAGGGCGGATTGAATAAGTGCATAAAATGTTGCGTATTATTAAGAGTAAAAGGGCTATTATTTAAATAAGGAACGCTGGAATAGGAATAGAGCATAAAATTATTTATTTCAAAACAGAACCATCCTTTTATCGGCAAAGAAACATCATTATTTATTTTTTGCATGAGCCTGATAACTAACTTTTTATTTGTTGCTTTAGGGGGAATTTTATCTTTCAGGCTAAGAAAAATTTTATTCTTATCTTTTATATATTTATCTGGGGCTACAGTAATTAATTTTTCTTTATTCTTTTCTATATAAGATAAGCCAAGAGCGATATCTTGTGCTTGCATATCATCAAGATAATAGTTAAAATCCAAAAAACAACTACCGATATCTTTAAAATCAAGTGATTTATAAATACGTAATTCTTTTTCTTTATCTGTGGAGTAGGCGGAATCAAAATAAACTAAGGCATTAAAACTGTTTTCTTTCTCTCTAACATCATAGAGTACATTAATAGGCATAAAACTAAAGACATTATCATGTTGCTTTTCAAATACGATAGAGGCGTTATTAAAGAAACTGATATTTTTTACCTCTAGAATAATCGGCCGTTTTTGTTTAAACGTAACATTTTTGGGAGACAACACCAAAATTACATTTTTTACTTTAAACCTACTTTTATACTCGTTCAATAAGTCCCATTTTTCTCTGGCCTTTTCAAATAAATTACTTATACTGCTATATGGCACATCTAAATAATCATCAATGATGCCATCCCCTGTATAATCTATGCCTAAATAAGTACTTATCTTTGCATTAAACCTTTCGTCACATGCTGCGATTAACTTATAAAAAGGGTATTCTTCTAAATCTACATCTACATTCCAAATAAAAAATCCAGGGTTATTATAAGTCATAACCTGCACGCCGTTATTAAGCAAAAAATATTTAGTTTTAGCAGGAATTTCTTCTGCTTTATTTTTTGTATCGGCTACAACATCCATAAAATGAAAACTATTAAATTTAATGCTTACTTTCTTGCCTTTTTCATTATCATTCACTCCTTCTATGGTTAATTTATCTAGTTTATCTTCGGATAACAGTTGTATTTCATTATATCCCGATTCTAATATTAAATTTTCTATTTTAAATTGTTTAAATTGATAAGCTGATGGTATGACTATTTTTTCAATAAAACGTTGATTTAAATAAATATTCAAATTTCGCTGTTTCTTGTAGGAATTGGCAAAAAATACAAAGGCGGCTTTAATTTTTGCTTCTGAAGGATTAAATACCTGAAGCTTCATATCTTTCGTTCCCCATAGATAAGTCTTTAGAGAATTTTCCGAAGTAATAAGAAAAAATCCTTCTTTATTAAGAATTATCGGAGGGATGATATCTTTAGGTGATAGTAAATCAAAGTTACATTGCCCTATCTCCTTTCCCCAGCCTATGTTTTCTTTATTCTGCCAATAAACCGTTGTTTGAGTAGGAAGTAGATTTATTTTTATTTTTAATTCGTATTGTAAATTATTGGGATTATCTATATATATATAATTTTTGTTAAGGTTAATATAGGCATATAATGCTCTATCGCCGTAGCTAATAATGCTAAATACTAGAAATAATAATCTAATCAATCGAGGCATTTTTATTTGGTTAAATCAAAATAACCCTTTTCCTTAGTAAAAATATAAATTATTTTGTCTATATTATTTAAGTTATATTTATACGATAGATCTCGTATATAGTTTACAAGGGGGTTAATGAAAATATTAGGATATTCTACAATATATGAACAATTAATATCGGATTTGCCTTGGCTGTCTCTACTAAAAATAAAAGTGTTATCTTTGCCTGGAATAGCTTGTAATAATAAAGGCAGGGTATCTATATTATTACTCGTATTAATAAAAACGTCTTTTGTAATATATATATATTTAGAAGGAAAATTAACATTTTCATATAACGTAAAAAGGTCCGTATCCATGGCTATCTTAAAGTTCTTATTATCGATAATGGCTTTTTGCACATATTCGGTTAAATCTATATCGGGCCAGAAAAAGTAATCTTTATGTAACAGAATATACCTGATATTTAAAACCTCAGATAAATCCAAAACTAAACCTAAGCTTTCCTGGGGCGAATATTTATTAAAAGCAACGCTATCCGAAAGGATACCGATAATATCACTATAAAACGCTAAAGGCAAACCAACCGTAGGAATAGGGGATTTAAAAAATATAATTTCCGGCATATGCCCTTTGGTCAACCAGGTATATTTTTTATAGTTGCCTCTGTCTATATACCAAAGACGGTCGCCTGTTTTAGCATTTTTAGTTAGGTACTCCTCGATATTATTATATTCATCGGGAATTCTGACATAGGGCAACCTAATCCCGTATAAGCTATAAGGCCTATAAAAACCTTTTACGATAGCCTTATCAAATATTACCCCTCCATTGAAGATAAATATTGTTATCAATAAACAAAATATAAAAATTATTTTTAAGATTCTACTAGAAAAATAGCTATGGTATAAGCGTATCCCACGCAACTCATCTATTTTTTTAAGAAAATATTCTGTTGTCCCCGCAAAAATTAATCCGTAAAACACAGTAATATAGTAAGCCCAATATTGCGGGCTATTCATTATCCAAAAGGTAGGAATATATTTTCTTAAGAGCACATTAACTAAAGGGAAAAGATGATAGGAAGATAACATTACAATAAAAAAGGTAGAAAGCAAGGTTAATAATTTTAGTTTTTTTTCAATTTTAATTATTAATAGCGGTAGAAAACAATACAGGGGTATTAAGAATGAAAAAGGAATAACTAAGGGGTGTGAAAGATAATAATCAGGAGGCCTTCCTAATTTACCCCCTCCCGTTGAAGCACGTAATGCATAAAGAGGATTTGTTATTTTCTGATTTTCGGTATTATGTTTAAGCCGAAAACTTAATGTTTCCGGATCTGAAAAGTGGCTTTCGGAAAGATCGTTTAATTGAAAGAAAAACGGAACAAGCCAAAAAGAATTAATAAAAATAGCGATAACTATAGCTATAATTAAAAAGCGAATATTCATTTTAATTCTTTCTTTATCTTTACGATAATAATAGAAAGAAAAAGCAGTTAAAAATATGCCTATGATAATACTAATATAAAAATATCTTATGCATTGAGCCGACAATGCCGTCATCAAAATAACTAGAATAAACAATTTTCCTCTTCCCTTGCCTCTAGTTTTTTTCCAAAATAAAGCTCTGATTAAACCACCGACAAAAAATAGCGTACTGCCAAAACCTATTTCATATACAGGAATAGGAAATTTTTCTGGAGGCAATATTATAAAAATGGAAGCTATGATGCCCCCTAACCAAGAATACTTACCTTTGAAGAGCGATCTATATAAATATAGAGCGCCAAAGCCAATAAGTATATTTGGTCCTATCAAATACAATCTATTAATAATCCATAAAGGTATTCCTAGAAAACTAAGGATATTAATTAAAAGATAGGTTGGCAGAAATACGGGGAATAAAGACGGATGCCCTAACCCATAGCCCAAACGAGAATCCCATGAATAAAGATAGGTATTGATGTAATCTTGGCGCAACGGAAAAACATCATCACCATAATTACGAATAGTTCCAGGAGTAAAAAAATTCTCATTTAAAAATAATATAATACTAATAAATAATATAACCAATATAGGAATGCTATTTTTAATAATTTTATTTATTTTTTTCCTATTCATAAGTTTATTATTTAAAAGTAACCTAACAGCTTCGTCTTAACTAAAAAATATCTTAATGCTCTTAGGGGCATAAATAAAAAAAGGATTTTTTTTGATCTGTACATACTCAGCAATATATAACAGATATGGGTACAGAAACACGTTTTGATTTTCACTTTTTCTCTATCAAGAATATCGCAAATCTTCTTGTTATCTGGAATATCTTTGATGTTTATAACTGGCTTGCGTAACTCACATATAGATAAATCGCCATTACTATATATAACATTATTGTCGTATCCGGCATAACATTGCATTGGCCATTTTTTTCCTTTTGTCACAGTGTCAAATTGTATTTTATATAACGAATAAATATTAGCGTAATGTAAAGCTGCCATAGTTATTTTTTTAAAAAAGCTCCCTTTAATCTTATTTAAAAAAAGAATATCTTTATAATTTAAAATTGTATTATACGCCTTTTTTAACCTAATAGCATCATTAAAAATTATTTTATCTGTTATACTCTCGGGCCGCATTATTTCAAAGGAATGTGTATAAAATTTAATTCCTAATCCTTGCAGAAGAAATATAATTTCGGGAATTATTGATAAGTTCTCGTGCGTAATTACGGTATTTATATTAAGTGACAACTTCTCATATCTACGCGCTAAGTCTTCCAGCTTCTTAATAGACTCTATGGATTTTTTATATGCACCGTTTATGCCGCGTATTTTATCATGAAACCACTCTGGGCCATCTAAAGAAATACAAACTTGTAAATATAAGTTGGGGTATTTAGTTATAATCTCTCTTGCTAAATTAGAAAATTCATTACCAAGCATACCGTTTGAAGGAATAGTTAATGACTTTAAGTTATTTTTAGTTACAAAGATATCAATTATTTCTAATAAGTCTTTTCTTAATGTCGGCTCTCCTCCACTAATAAGAAGATTAGTAATGCTGCCTGTTTTTGAAGATAGCATCTGAACTTCAGATAGCGATAAATCATTCTTTTTATTAATACTATTACGATAAAAACAAAATTCACAATTTTGATTACATTTAGAGGTAACAAAAAAAATATAATTAGCGTGGTTTCTAGAAAATTTTTTTGTAATTAACTTATTTAAAATTTTAATTAAATTTATCGGGTTGGACATCTGTAGAAAAATCTTTTATTCCCTGTTGTTTTATACATAGACACACCATAAGCATATTAAGCGGACCCAAGAAAAAAAATAGTTTTGTTTGTAATATCCGGGCTAACAATATAACAATTTGTGGCCTGAGAAAAACCTTTTTTACTTCAGGACGCTTATTAATAAAATACCCTAAAGAATAACCTAACTCCCATTGGCGAATTTTTATAACATCCATAGTATAAGCGTGCTTATGATAAGCAAGAGCTTTTTCATTATATTTTATTTTTAAACCCTGTTTATACAATCGTAAACCTAGCTCATTATCTTCTAATGCGGGATAAGGAAAATTTTCATCGAACCGTTCCTTATTTAAATATTGCCTTGCTATCCCAATATTGCTTGTTGTAAAAGCATAAAAACCGCAGTCATCTTTATTTTCAGTAGCAAAGTTACCTAATCCAGTATACTGCAATAACCAAAATAATTCTTTATTAGGAGTATCATTATGCCAAACGGTTTTACCTGCACTAATGGTTTTATCATTTTTTATTAGAAAATCATAGTGATTCCTTATAAAATCTGTAGTGCAAATAATATCGTCCCCTATAAATATTATAAATTTTCCCTTCGCAAGGTTAATCCCGTAATTCTTTGCCGAGGCCGGACCATTATGACTTTTTTTAACATATATTATTACCTGTTTATTATCATAATTTTCTAAAAAACGATACTCCTGCGTTGACCCGTCATTTACTATAATTATTTCATATTTTCCGGAAAAATTTTGCTTCATAAGCACATCTAGGCACTCGCTTAAGTATTCTTCCCTATTGTAAGTAGGAATTATAACTGATATATCCATATTTTATTCGGCCTGTATATGCTGAAGTTCTTTATTTTTCTTAATCAGGGAAATATTAGAAAGTTTCTTTCCGGTAACAATTCTTAGCAACATTTTTATAGGAATGACTGATAAAGATAAAGCATAGCACAAATCTTCCAAAGACCTTATCTTCTTTATTAAATTTATATAGGTTTTTAACGAAAAAATCTTATAAATAATAAATTCCCTGTAATAACTCGAAAGAATTTGCTGTAGTTGTGAATTAGAAAAGAATTGAGTTTTAAAGCCGTTATTATAGGTTATGCTTATTTTAAACCATTCTTCAGAGAATGGATCAATGTATTTATCCAGGTCTATTAGGCCATTTTCTTTCAAAATATCATATACCTCTGTTGACGGTTGAGGAGTCAATAAGTAAATAATCGCAAAATCAAGATTGGAAGACTTAGTAAATAGGATGGTTTTTTTAATTTCATTCATAGTTTCGTGGGGAAATCCGATTATAAAAGTCCCGCTTGTCCAAAACCCTAATTTATTAGCTATAGCAATTGTTTCTTTTGCCTTATTTAAATCAATTTTTTTCTTTATTATCTTTTGAGTCTTAGGATCTCCGGATTCAAGGCCAAAACATAATCGGTAAAAACCGGCGCGTTTCATCTTAACCAAAATTTCTTTGTCTAGGGTCCCTATAGCAATGCCAGTAGGCGTAGCTAATTTTATATCTAATCTCCTCTTTAATAATTCGTCGCAGATTTCATGTGTTCTTTGTTTTGAAACAGAACTATTATCATCAACAAAATGGAATTCTTTATAATTATATTTATTTTTAAGAAATTCTATCTCATCTACTATGTTCTTGGCACTTCTGGCAATCCAACGCCTACCCCAAATAAGTTTAACCGAACAAAAATAACATTCATTAGGACAGCCCCTACTTGTTAAAATCTGCCCTAAGTGCTTCCGCATGAGAAATTTATTTTTTTTATTTTCTTGTTGAATAATTGCTGAATCCTGTTCTAATAAATCCCAAGCAGGAAAAGGAATATCATCGAGATTACGGATATATTCTCGAGGCTCTTCTTTCTTTATTTTTCCCTCAAACCTATACACAATCCCTTTAACTCCGTTAAAATCCTTTCCTTCTTGATAACGCTCTAAAACCTCGCATATAGTATTTTCTCCTTCCCCTATCACTACTAAATCAACATTATTATCTTTCATTACAATATCAGGAAAAGTTGTAGCGTGAGCACCGCCAAATATTACTAAGATATTCTTATTATAACTCTTAACTATTTTTGCAATAGTGTGGGCATCCTTAAAATAAGAAGTGAACATACAGGATATACCCACTACATCGGGATTAAATGATTTAATTCTCTCGAGAATCTGAGTATCAGAAAGACCAAACCTAGTAAAATTTTCATCAACTGGATAACTATATCCAGATGAAACCAAACAATCTAATACTTTAACCGTATGATCTGACATGCGTAAAACCGCAGCGATGTATCCTAAACCTATTAGAGAACTTTTTGTGGGCGTGCTTACATCAAACTTATATAAAGTAATAGGCGGAAAGATTAATAATATATTCATATTATTCTTTTAAACTCTTTCCTTATATTATATAAAATAAAAATAAACAGCCAGATTATAAATGTTAAATTAAAATATATTGGAGTTATAGTTTGAACTTTTGTTAACTCAGACCAAGCACTAGGAGGAACTTCAGGCCCAAATCCAGTTAAGGTCATATATGGAACGGGGTAGAATTTATGGAACATTATTGCGTGGAGCATAGAATAACCTACCAGAATTCTCATGCACAATTGGCTAATTTTACTGTGTTGTTGATTATTAAAAGTGTAAAGGTATGCCAAAATTACTATAAAAGATAGAACGCAATTAAGATGCAACTGTCGATATGCTTCCGACGGCATCAAGATCCAATTTACAATTATTAATGGTAAAAGTGCCGAAAGGGTCAATATCGATAATTTAATCTTGGGCTTTATAAATAAAGAGGCTACCGCTATTAAAAAAAGCTGCCCATACATTATCCATGTGCAAATTATCGAAGCCCCGAGACGGTAAAAGAAATTCTTCCCTACTAAACCTCCTCCATTATAAAAATATACAAATACTGTACTACTATGATATTTATAATAGTATAATAGTGGAACCCCAAGGATATATTTAAAGTAAGCAGCAATGGGAATTAAAATAACTGTTGCAAAAATAGGGCTATATATCAACATCTTCTTCCAATATTTGTTATCCATAAAAGCATATATCATAATAAAAGGCAGAATAAAGCCTGCTGTATTTAGGTCTAAAAATAAAAATATAGCAAAAAATATACTTGCTAATAACCACCAAGGATTACCCTTTTGCTTAAACTTATACAGAAAAAAGATAGATAAGGCTAAATAGAAAGTACAAATCTGTTCTACGCCATATGGCTGAATAAGAAATGATGGGATAGCAAACATATATATAATAAACCATTTATTATCGCCAGATGGTTTAAAGAAGGCTTTTATCAAAAGTACATATGCGCTTAGAGTCAAACAAATTATAGATATCATATAGGTCAATTCATTAAAAATAAAATAAGAAAGGGCTTTGGCAGTTATGGTAAAACCAACAATTTTCGATTTAAATAATGGTTCAACCGTTGTCCAATTGCCAGTTACATGGTATGGATGCGTGGCTTGAAAAGTATGCCAAGCATGATTAATCATATATGACCATGAATGTCTTTTAGCTTCTAAAATAGCCCTAAAATACGGAAAGATACCGTCAGTAGGATTAAGATAATCATGATAACGTGAATTCATAAACAAAAAAGGATATGCCATAAGTAATGCTGCTAAAAGTAAAAATGTATTATTGGTTTCTTTATATTGACTTAAGAAAAGGGATGCGAGTAAAATAAAAAAATATATGTACATATTAGTCATATTAATATAAGAAATATGGGAATCTGTCATACTCGGGGGATTTGAAGGAAGATGAAAAAGAAACCACAATGTTATAAAAGAACAGATAACAGTAATAAAAAATATGGGATTTTTTATTGGGATTCGATCCATAAATATTTTCTTAATTGAAGCATAGAAATACTTAAACAACATAAAATTATTTTTTAACAATATTCGATGATCTTTTTTCCCATGGATAACAGATAAGCCTTCATTTTTTTTAAATAGCGACTCATAAAGATTTTTAAATAATGCTGAACCTTCTTTTATTATGCTTTTATAATACTGTAATAAGACAGTTCCAAAAAGAAAAGCTAGCCATAGCAATATTATGGTGAAAACAATATGAAATATAAAAAGTTGATTTATTAGCACAGCAAGACTAAATTTTAAAATAGACAAAACAAGAAAAGAAGCCCCTAAAATTATATTTAATGATAAAAAGAACCAGAAAGCATAACCATAAATTTTTTCTAAAAGAGAGGATGCCTTGCGGAAATAAAAAAGTAAAGCAAAAAATATAAGAAATACTATGAATGTAGAAAAAATATAATATGAATGTTTTTGCATTTGAAAAATATGGTTATCGGAAAAAAGAATGAATATATTTTCAGAAATTTTTTTTCTATAATTAAAGATTTTTATAATTATATTAAAATTTGCCGACTTTAAAAAAGTAATTAACAGCGTATTTTTGCCAGAAAAAATATACTCTTTGGGTATATCAAAAATATAGGTGTTGGTGGTATCGGAATATAGCTGAGCTGGTTGAAGGATATTATTATTGCAAGCAGCTGTATTAATAGTAGTGCTTTTGGGCATTTTGATTGATAAAAATAATGTTTCTTTATACGGTAATTGATAATTCAAAATTAGTTTATTATCGTAAGTCTTTATTGTTCCTTGATAAGAATATAGTTGGCCTTTGCAATCAAAAGTAAACCTATGCCAAAAAAAAGCAAATAAAGCTAGATTAATAAATAAAAAAATATATTTTTTCACTATTTTTCTCATTTTTTTAATTTAAGGAATAAACAGCCTATTTAAATTTAAGCATAAATCTTCTTTTTATCTCCCATACATAGCTTTGCATAGCATAAATTGCCCAATAATCTCTTTTTATAAAAGAAACAATAACATCAACTAAAATAAGAATTATAGTTTGAGGCATAAATCTGAAAGCTATATATAGGTTATGTTTTAAAATAAAATTAATAAATGATTCTGGAGTAATAGGAATAATGCGAAACATTAATTGGTAATTTTTCAGTTTTTTCTGCTTCTCCTGTTCTCGCACTGAACCCGTAGAAAGATAATGCTCCTGTCTTCCTTCTTCAATTTCAATAATCTTGCTATCATTTATAATGCCTTTTTCTCTGGCTATACGTGTAATAGCTAACCTAGGTAGATATTCGAGCCAAAATACGCTTATTCTTGTAAGGTATCTCAATTTTACGAAACTACGAATTGCATAAATTATATCTTCATCTTGTTCACCAGGAAGACCAATCATAAGATCAATTGAATAATGCAATCCTTCGCGATCCATAGCATTAAGAGTAGTAAAGATGTCATAGTTGGTTTCATTCCGCAATAGAATTTCTTTACGCAGTTTTTCATTTAAAGTTTCCACTCCGAGTTGAACATGCCAACAACCGGCATCTTTCAAGGCATGGGCAACTTCATTATCAATAGTTTTAGGGTGGCCCATAATGCGAAAAGGAACCCCAATTTCTTCTTTGTATCGATTAAGAAATTCGAGTGTCCATTTTTTTGATCCGGATAAAACATTATTCTTAATATCGACTCTTTTAAAATTATAGCGTTCCTTCATTATTTTTAATTCATTTAGCAGACAATCAACGCTTTTTTCGCGTAAAAACCTACCTTTTCCTTTTTCCCATTCTTTTAAAAAATTCTGCGAACAATAAGAACAGGCATATATACAGCCTTTGGATGTAACGGTGAGATAATATTCTTTAATAGGAACGACTTTTTCAAATAACTCCTTATCAATCATAGGAAGGTCATCAAGATTTTCAATGAGCGTCCTAATAGGATTTTTAATAACTGCACCGTTTTTCTTAAACCAAAGATTCTGTATCCCATAATCGATCTTTCCTTTTTTTATGCTCTCTACCAATTCCAAGAGAGGATACTCTCCCTCACCAAGACAAATAATATCAACGCAATCTTCAGCGATTACTTTCTCTGGCACGCTGGTAGGATGAATCCCTCCAAAAATAATAGGCGCATTCGTCATCTTTTTTACTTCGCGAGCTATAGAAAGACACCACTGATAATTATCAGCAAACACGGAGAATCCAATTAAACCAGGGTTAGATTCTAGAATTTTCTTAATTACCTCTTTTTTTTGATCAAAAATCTTTGCTAAAAAAGGAACGGTGATATATTGCTTATCATCAAAAAGAGCTCGGTCAAAAGCTAATTGAGTCTGATGACCATACTTTTTTAACATAGCAGAAAGCGCTTCTAATGATATTATTTCCGAACCCATAGCAACAAATATTACTTTCATTTCTGAATTCTCCAGCTAAAAAGATTGCCTTTGCGAAAAAATATCTTATAAACTCTCATTAGAAAAAAAGACAGAATAGATGCTTTTTTAATAAATGGCCTGTAAAAAAAAGTAGAATATTCATTTAATTCTAAAATTTTATACGTGGAGAAAAAATTCGCAATTAAGTCTTGAGGAACAAAACCTTTATCAGCTACAATACTAAATTTTCTTTGTTCTATGGGGGAATAGTAATCAACCATGCTCATTATTTCTTCTTCTGAAAGAGTATTAACAATTAAACCTTCTTCTTTTAGTCGAAGATTAATCTGGGTACATATGCTATTAGAAATTTTTATCCTACCGCCTAATATTTTATATACAGAAGCTAGCATTCTTACCAAAAAAGGCTTAAAGAAAATTTTATTGGGTTCGTGTGCCATAATAAATATACCTTTTTTCTTTAAAACACGATCTATTTCTCTCAATAATTGCGGGTAATTAGGCACATGATGTAAAACAGAGTTCATGCAAATAACATCAATGCTTTCATTATAAAAAGGTAGGCTTTCGGCATCCCCGGCTATAAAATAAACATCGGAAAGGCTACTAAGTTTTTCTCTGGCTTTATTGAGCATCTCTGGGCTTAAGTCATAACAGATAATTCTGTAAGTATCTTTTATATGTCGACACAGAATATCTATGACGAATCCGGTCCCGCTTCCGATATCCAAAAGAGAAAAATGATTCATCCTAGTTAGATATTGTTTTGCTATATCGCTCCACCAAGAAAAATCTCCTTTCATGATTTCAGGGTGTCGCTTATCATAATCAACAGCTTCAACCTCGTAGAAAATTCTATTTATGTTCTTTACTAAATTTTTAGGAACCGTTTTCATGCTTTTCTTTTAAACCTCATCTTCAATAAAGCCAAGGCTCCCAGGCAATATTTTTTAAAACTCTTCCAAGAGCTAATTTTTCTAAGATTCTTTAGAATATAAATTGGGCGGAAATAGAATGTTCGATATGCCTTAACTACCCAGTCACCGGCTTCTGGCACAAGAAAAGGAAGGCCATCGCTTCTTCTGCTTAAAGTAAAATCTCGCCAATACTCCTTGTCAATAAGTCCTGCCCTTACTGATGACTCAAATAGGGCTGTCTGGGGCATTGGAGTAGCAGGAAAAAAGGCCGCGTAGGTAGGCCGTATTTTTTTAGAAAAAGCAATTGTTTGTTTAATCGTTGCTTCTGTTTCACCAAGATAGCCGATAATAAAATAGGCCACGGTATCGATCCCAATCTTATTACATAGAAAAAAGGCTTTTTCTATTTTTAATAAGGTAGTTTTCTTGTTGATTATACGTAAAATTTCATCATTGCCAGATTCTACTCCAAACCTTAGGGTTCGACACCCGGATTCTTTCATTATTTTCAAAAGGCTCTCGTCTACTTGATCAACGCGTGCTGGCGATTGCCATTCAATTTTAAGATCTCTCCTAATAATTTCTTGGCAAATACTAACAAGATGCTGCTTATCAAGTGTAATAGATTCATTCACAAAGTTAATGTCTCGTATTCCATATGTCCTATACAAATATTCGATCTCGTCCACTACTTTTATTGGATTTCTCTTGCGAATAAAAAAAGAAAGCGGGCTGCGATAACAAAAACCGCACTTAAAAGGACATCCTCGAATAGTAATTAAAGAAGCTAATTTCTTGCCAGTGTTTGGCATCTCATATCGTTCTAAAGGTAAAAGATGATACGCGGGAATAGGTAGCTGATCTAAATCTTTAACAATTGCCGGTTCATTAACCACTATTTCATTGTTATCCCTATAGATGGCTCCTCTTATATTCCTAAAGTTACCTCCTTTTTCTAATGTAAAAAGAAGCTCATTGAGCGCATATTCCCCTTCGCCTACGATACCGTAATCTATAAAATCGTAAGAAAGCGTTTCGCGAGGAAAAATCATCATATGGGGCCCACCTATTATGGTTATGGCCCCGTATTCTTTAGCAATCTTTGCTGCTTCTAGAGCGCCTCGAATATTAGTCGTTACCGCGCTTATTCCTACAACCTGGGGTTGCCGCTTTATAATCTCATCCCTAATTTCATCTTTACTTAAACCCAAGGCTTCACAGTCAAGAATAGAAACTGCGTGTTTTTTTTGCTCTAGTGATGCTGCCAAATACACAAGACCTAAAGGTAGCACTAATCCAATCGCTTTCTCAAAACTCTCTGCTGACTGACTACTAATATATTCTATAATGCGAGGGCGAATCAACAAAACTCTCACCTTATATTAAAACCTCCTATAATATTTTACCTCGGTATCAAAGTAATAAAGATATAACAAAGATACGCGAGGGTTTTCCATTTTAAAATACCAAAATAGATGTATTACTTATTTTTGTTAGTTTAACTTTTTTCAATTACAATAAACATAATATTTGCTAATAACTTACGCAAAGGCCTAAGCCCCTTTTCGATAGATATAAAAATATTGAATAACCGGTTTGGTATTAAAGCGGGATAACTATAACCACCGGTCAAAAAATAGATGAAAAATGTATGATAATTTGTGTGGATAATTTGCAATTTAGGAAAAGTATTTTTGAAATAGGGTAACTTTTTCTTAAATATTATTGTAGGTAATGCTGAATTACAGTCCATAAAAGGTTGCCCTTTTTTAAATTCTGTCTGCCATGAATAATCACAATTTTCAAAATGAAGATATTTATATCCTATATAAGAAAATGGCGAAATGTAAGGTTCATTAATTATAATCCTTCCTCCTGATTGAAGCACTCTTTCGCATTCTTCAAAAAAAGCAAATGGATCATTGAGATGATGCAACACTCCTCTCATAGTAATATTTTTAACGGATTGATTCTTAAAAGGCATTTTTGTAGCATCAAAGATAATATTGACACCGGGTATAAACAAAATATCCGAAGTAATTACGCTGGGAAAAGTCTCTTTTAAAACCCCCCCTCCGCTGCCTATTTCTACAGTAAGCCCATCAGTCCTTATAAAAGAAATTATTTCTTGGTAGTAAAGTGTAAGTAACTTTTTAAAAGCAGTTTTTTTTTGAATTATATTCTGATTAAGTAATGTGATTTCTCTATCATTACCCCAAACTTTTTTTAATGCTTTATTAAAAGTAAAAATTTAGCCATTGGTAATACTTAAACCCTCTCTACAATGCGGGGACGAATTAACATTACTTTCATTTTCGTCTAAAACCTCCAGTAATACATGTCCACGGCAGTGGTCGGGGTATCTTATTCCTAGAAGATAGCTTATTGTTGGCGCGATATCCATAATAGAAGCTTCAAAAACCAAGGTATTGTCCTTTTTTATACCTTTACCTACAACAATACAAGGAACGAATTTCTCTGCTTTAAATAAGAGATAAGAATGATCAATCCTAATTATCCCATGGTCAGAACAAATAATTACTACTGCATCTTTTAACAAGCCATGTGTTTCTATCCAACTAAAAAAATCCGCTATCCTTGTATCGGTACGTTGTAATGCTTGTAGATACTGATAGGATTCGCTACCATAAGCATGTCCTAAAAAGTCTACCTCACTTAAATCTGCAATAAAAAGTCTGGTACCGTTACTATTAAGTAAATCTTTCTTCAACATATCAAATACAATATCATCAGTTCGATATATACTGTGAGTGGGTAAAGAAACGATTTTTGTTTTCCAGTGGGTCTTAGAAAAATGTTTAACGTGCATTGAACCATAGAGAATAGTCTCAACTAAATCAGGAATGGCTTCAACCTTAATGTATCCGCCAAGATTGTTATCTAAAATTCCATGAACCTGTGGAATGGTTCCAGTCAAAATACTGGCAAATGCCGGGTTAGTTAAGGCCCGATACACCGTCTGTAAACCTCTAGGAAAGTAGCTGGATTCTTTCTCTAAAGAAGATAAAAATGGGAGTTTTGCTTCTTGAAATCTATCTAAACGGCAACCATCTATATTAAGCAAAATTACTCTGTTTACCTGACTTTTAGTAATTGAGGGCCTAGAATCAAGTGAAATAAAATTTTTCGGTCTGAGCATACGGGTAATAAAGGCGGCTCCCAAAAGACTCATCCATAAACCTAATTGCCACGGATCTATAAACGGATTCGGATTGTAATACAGTGTAAATGATATTAGCGAAGAAAAATAAACTGACATTAAAAAACTAACAGTAGTAGGAGCTATAGTAAAAAAGGAATTGTATATTTTTCTTATGGGAATAGTGGAATCCCGAGCAATAATAGCATCCGGAATTCCCATAAAAAGAGTTTGTATAATAACAAAAGCCATTATATTAATCCCCAATAAGTTCAGTGTAAGGAGTATGTTAAAAGTAGGTAATTTATAAAAAAAGAATAAAAATAAAGGAGTAAAAAATAAATATGCTGGATAAAAATCTGAAATTTTAAAACAGAGATAAATCGCTATTGAAAGCGCTATAAAAAATGGAAAATTGATTTCCTTTCCATTTATCCACGACATAGCCAAGAAACTCAAGACACCGGCCACAATGCAGTATGAGTCAATGGTATTCATAAAGTAAAGCAGTCGCGTACATAGGCTTTCAATTCTTTCATTATAGAAACGTTTAATGATCATGGAATAATTTTTTCCAGAAAATGGTATTTAAAGTAGTGCGATAAAGGAAAGGTTATTCTTGGTTCAAAATAACAAATATACATATTATTCTTACAAAGTTTGCATTTCTTTAATTCCTTCAATTTCCTCCGATATCTTTCACTGTTAATGATACTCATTATACTTGCATTTAATGCGAATCCATTACGCCAATCCATTCCTGTCAGACAAGGAAAAAGCGTACCATCTTCTTTTATCTCGCAATGATGGTATCCAAAAATACAAGCTTCATTAAAAATACCCCCCTTGGTCTGGCGAGAAAAATAATTAGGTATCTGTTTTAAAAAATATCGACTATTTACTATATTATCTAAAGGTAAAATAAACTGAATAAATTTTTTAATTTCCTCGATATCTTCTCTACTGCATCTTACTTTTGCGCTCTCGTCTTTTTGATTGTCAAATACAGGATGGTCATTATGGGGCTGAAATTTATGAAGTAAATTATTCTTCCTAACTAACCGGCTAATCTCATAAAGGTCAGAAATATTATTCGGAGAAATAATTGAATTAACCACTATAGTAATTTTAGGCGCGTACTTTTTAAGATTATGGATCGCTTTCCATGCTTGGGTAAACGAACCTTTTATTCCTCGAATAGCATCATGCTTTTCCTCTAGACCGTCAAGACTTATAGAAACCTCATTTATTCCTATGCCAGCTAATCTCTTTGCCCAAGCATCGTCTAGCAAAAAACCATTAGTTACCATATGTAGATAAGGAATCTTCTTCTTGCTATAAATCAAACGTTCATCTAAATCGCTGACCAATAATGGTTCTCCTCCGGAAAGGCTAACGTAATAGCACCCTAGATTCTTCAAATCGTCTATAATTTTTTTATAAGAAGCGAGGGGAATTGTTTCTTCTTGGGGATTTCGCCAAATATTACACATTTGGCAACGCAGATTGCATCTATTCGTAACATAGATACCGCAAGCAATAGGCCGTGCTTTTTTTAAAAAATAATAAGAAAAATGCCAGGATGCGGCCTTCTTTAACAAAATTCCTAAAACATGTTTCTGTTTTAATATTACTTTTTTCATTTATAAAAATTTCTCTTTCGCTTCTTATTAAATTTCTCTAGAAAAATATTTACCTTCTCCAAAACTTCCTCTACGGTAATTGCCTTCATGCATTTATTGTCTTGGCAATCGCTGGTCTTAACGGTATAAACATTTAAGCAGGGGCTACAGGGTAAATCCTTATAAAAAATAATGTGTTCGTTTTCTATAGGGCCATACAATGAAGGGGTTTCCGGTCCAAAAAATGATACCGTGGGCATTTCTAATGCTGTCGCTAAATGAAGTGGTCCGCTATCGTTCGTAATTAAAAGATCACAGCGTTCTAAAAGAGCAACTAGCTCTTCTAGCGAAATTCGATTACAAAGATTTATTACCCTGGGTGAATGCTCAAACAGCTGCTTAAAATCGTCAACATACCTTTTATCATCTTTGCCTCCAATCAAAAATATTCTTACGTTCTTTCTTTCCAACAGTCCCTTGTTTAACCGAACAAAATTTTCTTTTGGCCAGCGTCTGTTATAGGATAAAGGATGGGCATTAATATTCAGAGTAATTAAAATTTCGTCATCCCTAATATTGTTAGCTCTAAATAATTGTTCAATTGCCTTCCTTTCTTTTACGGAAATAAAGGGCCTTTCTAAAGATTTATCTTTAGTATCAATGTCTAATACGTGGGCCATCTTAAGAAATATATCCCTGATATGTTTATCATGAGCAAAAGTAACTCTATGAGTATAAAATTTATTTCGCCAACGCTTATGTGTCTGAAAACCAACAGTATAATTAGAGCCTGTAATAAAAGTAACTAAGGCAGTGAAATTAGTAAAAAACTCTAAATCGATTACTAAATCAAATTTTTCTTTTCGAAAAGTACGGAATAATCTCCATAGGCCAATAAGAAAAGTGGATAAATTTTTAACATCAAGACACATCGTATTATCTATAATTTTTAATGTCCTACATATATCTTTATTTTGAATTAGAGTTAAAAAATACAATTGGCTCTCTGGAAACTTCTTTTTGATGGCTCTTAACACTGGTGAGGCAAGTAAAATACTTCCCATTCCCCAAAACTTTATTATAAGAATTTTTTTGATCTTATCTGAATTTTTTATAAGAAAAAAATGCCTTA